>Ga0123355_10013089_pt1 | contig 12885 bp, 5 predicted proteins | sample TergutEmb28metaG_3_FD_89872 | JGI IMG/M metagenome (GOLD analysis project Ga0123355, IMG submission 89872) | Embiratermes neotenicus P1 segment gut microbial communities from Petit-Saut dam, French Guiana - Emb289 P1 | ecosystem: Host-associated > Arthropoda: Insects > Digestive system > Gut ... | reverse complement strand
GGGTTCCGTGAAATGCGGGGAATTTCTTGACTAGCTGCAAACCAGTTGGCTTCTCAAGAAGGACTCTGCACCATGGAGTGAGTAACTATAGTAGCCCTTCATGCCACACTTTATCGAAGGCTTGACTGCTGTTTAGCAACGCTGCTGTTCAATGTTTATTACTCTGCAGTGCTTTATTTATTACATTAGTTATGCGATGGACTTGCTCAATTGTAGGATCTTTCTGCCTGAAGCCGAAATGGTGGTCCGGTATAATACTTGTTTCTTGTAGTGTTGGTTTAAGTCTTGCTAGGAAGAGTTTCTCAAATAATTTCGAGAGAATCGAGAGCAAGCTAATGGGTCTGTAAGGCATTACTTCTTCAGCTGGTTTCCCAGGTTTCAGAATTGTGATAATTTAGGAGACCTTCCGTTGGCCCGGGTAGTACCCGGTTCTCAAAACTCTGTTAAATATTTAGGTGATAGCTCTTACTCCGATATCTGGTAACTCGTTTAAGATTCTTCCCGTGATAAGGTCATGTCCTGGAGCTTTTTTTGAACTCATTTTTTAAATGCAGATCGTACTTGAGGGAGTTGAAATTTCTTGACCGGGGTTACCAGCCGGCCAGGAGTTTCAAGGACGTGTAGAATTTCCTGTTCGTCTTCTTCTGGCATCTCAGAATTGTACAGCTTAAAGACATTTCCAAAGTGATCTGCCAGCACATTTGCCTTTTGCCATCGCTTTATGCTCATTCTCCCTCTTTAGTTCTCACGACAAACCTACGGCGTCGAAGTGCTAATCCAACGACTTTATTTTCTGTTGACGTACTGGGGAGACTGACGTCTAGGAATGCAGTATGCTTGTAAAGAAGCTTTTTTTTTTTATTTCTCTGTGTTAAGGGTTTCTTTGCGTTCTGAGGAAGCTGAGGGAGCGTGTCGTGTTCGGAATTGCCGTGTTTTAATTTCAGATCTCAATATCAGTCCACTCTCCAGGATTTGAGGCATGGACTTTCGGCTACATTATGTCCTTGTTGCTGTAGCGGTGTGGAGGTGCGGATCAATAAAGCGAGTCGTAGAGAACATATCTCCTTGTTCAGGCTACGCTCGCCATTGTGTAATTATTAGAATGCAGCAGATGTCATTATTGAAGAAGTTGACCAAACTCGATTTCTGCTAATTAATAACTCGTTGTAACACTTTCATAAGTTGTATACAACTGTCATTTGACAGGGCAAGGAAAATCTCTGTGCTTTGTTAGATCATTTGTCACTAGTCTGATTTGAACTGTATCCTGCTACCTCCAAAACAGCGAACTTTTGAAACATGGTACAGGAAAACCTAAGCATTATTTTAGTTTTATCGTTCTTTAGTTGCCTTTAAACAAACGAAATTCTTTGTTCTAAATTTGCCTAGATTGACCATATTTGGTACCGTTCCTTTTTCTGACAACCGAGCGTGTACGCCATTTGTTCTCAATCTTTTGGAGCTTGGGGCCCAACTGGGGTGTTCCTATTTTCGTACGGCTCACTGGAACTAGAACAGAGTGCTACAATTTGCAGCGCGAATACCCTTTACGTATTTTTATTAGCTAACAAAATAAAATTGTTGTACTGTAGGAAGACTACGAAGTTTTGACGAAAATATCAATTTAGTAATCATAAATGCATACAGTGGTTTCCAAACCTCACAAAATCGTGCCCCTCCCTTTATACAAAGTCTTCGAATCCCTGCCACCCTGTCTTAAATTTGTGTATATGCGTGAGTATTTATAGAAGAACATTATCAGTTTTTCATTTTTAAGGCTTTACCCCCCACGTATTTAATTTTATGTCATCAGTCTTCTTTTCAGAGGCTTACGGCCACTTCGCATAAGCTTGCCTTACATTGGTTGTAAACTGCTGATGTTGGCTTAGACCGGTGTTTCCGAACTTAATGTGGCGGCGTAAACTTTTCGCAATTGAAAACTTTGCAGAACCACTAATTCAATCCTTATGTACGGAGCTAAAGGACTAGACCACAAATAAGTTAGGGTAATGATAAAAACAATAAACAAGGCACGAAATCAACACATCATTTAAATGCACACATTTATCAGTAAATATAATGTTACATATATGAAGAAGGAACTGTAAAATCTAATATGCCTGTCCATAACAAAAAGTAAAATTATTACCTTCGAAATATCGTTACTGGGTTTATTCTAAAAATGAATCAACCCAGAATTATTTGAGCGAAAAATTATTTCAAACAAGAAAGAAAATTATTTTACATTATGTGTATAATATTAATATTTATCCTAATTTTTAAAAATTAATGGTATATTACTGCCGAAACAACGTTTCCTTCCCTGAACGCTGGAGTCCCATGGAACATCATGTGGCAAACCCTGACCTAGACCTATGTATTGCCACTGCAACGTTGGGGCTTTATTTTCGTATCCTTCTAAGGGAGGTTTGCCGTACTGTAACATTCTACTTCCACCCTTTCAGGGTCCTTTCAATTGTATTCCTTGTGCAATCGCTGACAGGCAAGAAGGTTTGTAGTAAAAGAGTTGGCTGTTAAAATTGTTGTCTGAGGTTTCTGCTCTTTTAGGATTGTATGCTGTTTAGCGGGTAATTTAACACCCCGACGATTTGAAGGAACGTGGCATCTTCATGTTCAACTTAGAAGAACCTACCGGCAACATGCAAGCTTTGGAAACGTAAAATCTCGCAACTTGTGGCTTCTTAATTTGGCGTGAAGTGTCACACTTCTGTCATAGTGATGAAGGGACGAAAAAACCAGTTTGAAGGTCGGGATAGAATTTCGCAATTACACTGAGGGGCTGTGAGAGTCACAACTGTCCACATCGTTAATCATAATTGCAGTAAGTCTGTTGACATGTTCCATCAATCACGTTCTTGATAGAGGGGACGATGGGATAATTATTGCTCGACTTTCTTTTGACATGTAATAACATACATTGTGTGCTAGTCTGTGCAGTTCAACACCCGGTTTTCGAATTCTGTAATTGTTTTCGTAATTCCGCAAAAATATACATGACAGATTAAACAGCAATTTTTGACAGAGCTTTATAAATGTATTTTCCGCTTATTTATAAAACAAATGTTAGGAACATCAGAGCATTTTTCACAAGGACCTGACCATCTTGTAAAGTTATTGAGTGTTTCAAGATTTGCTAAGTTTCATTGAATGGTTAATAAAAACAAACTGAAAACTACAAGTTAGTTTTGTTGATGTCTGTAAAACTTTTATCAGGCAGACATTCAAATTTAGAGTACGTACGTATACAATTGTTTATAGATTTTTTTTACAATTTTAACATCATTGCTGCACCAGCCAAGATCTGATGTGCTACCTGGTGGATCCCTCCTCTATTTACGCCGAAACTGTCGCTGCACTGTTACAGCAGATTTCATGTCTTGGTAAGCCCTAACAACAATCGCGTTAGTAACAGTTACAGCGATGGTGGTGATGTGGCGGTGGCGACGGCGGAGTTTACTGGAGGTGGTATTGGTGTTGGTGCTGATGGAAGAAGTGGTTGTAACTCTGCGAATGTGCTGCTTGTAATGCTTATTATCTAGTCATGAAACTAAATGTTATATAAGTTGTGATAATTTGGTGTTAATTGTGGCCAGATGGTGGACCAAGAAGGTAACTCTGTTCTGTGATATGACGTGTAACCTAGTAGAAGTGTACCAAATTTTCGAAGGGATTATTATTCTATCCTCCGAAACTGTGGTAGATTTCTAAACCGCTACATAACGTCAATCCCAAAAGATAGCAATCTTTATAGTCACAACCGGGAGAACCTTACATCTCACAGGCAGTGGATTGTTTGTCTAGAGGCCGCGATGATTGGGTTCTATCGCTTGTGATATTACACAACGGTATGTAATTGCCGCCGACAAAACTGTTTATTAACATTAATGTTAGATCTTAGACTATAAGCAATATGTTTCGACCCACGTTTAGGTTATCTTCAGGCCAATATTTTACATAAAATAAATTATTTCCAACGAATATGTCAAGCTTCATTAAAGATTTAAAGATTTAAACCTATGAACCCTGCGAAATACACAATTTTTCGTTATAATTTGTTGAGATGTAATATGTTCCCTTTTTGAATTGTAGTGGTATCCGAGTTCTTCCTCGTAATTTTAGGAACGTCTTTTGTTTCATGCTTGTGAAACTATCCCTGTGGTGGACGTGTTTTGGCTGTTAATCTGGTGTGCAAAGATGTCGACATCTGTAGGAAACTTATAACTTTCTTAAACAGATTTTGTAATATTTTGATGCAGTCTCATATCGACTGATTTACGTTTACATGATCTGGAGTTTGTCTTTTAACACTTATTTTATTTTGTTGTTGCTGTTGTTTTTGTTTTGCTTTTGTGTTTCATTTTTGTATATTTGTGTTGTTTGTATGTATTTGTGCTGGCGGTTGAAACTAGCACTTGTGCTGCTCTATCAGTGCGTTAATGAACAACCACTGAATTATTATTATTATTATTATTATTATTATTATTATTATTATTACTATATTATTGCGGTCATCACATTAGCACAGTAATGTAAAACAGCCATCCTGCTCTCACCAAATTTCCATTCTTCTCTTCTACCCGATTACCTTCAGTCAGCAACCATGAAAACTTACTCTTCAGGGGAAAGAAACGGGGTAGAATGACAATTTATGAATGTAGGTTACCTCACTGTAGTACGTTAACATGTCAGATTACGTAGCTAACATAGCTCACTTCATTTACATACATACAGGACACTTCATAGTTTACGACACAAACGTGCTGATCCGCTGGGCCGTATGACAAAGTTAAGCTCTCACGTAATATTACGTGTTACTGCGAACACTAAATGCCTATTACTTTTCTGTGGCAACATTAAAACGAGTTCATTCTGCGGCAAGTAATGTGGTATTTCCATTAGGTTTTGAACAGACAAAACTCAGTGACTGATTTTTATGCCACAATTCATAGGCAAGAAGTGAATCATAAATATCTGAGATCTGAGGTTCTTAGAGCCGTGATGCTGAATATTCCAGTCTTTTGCGATTTTTTTTCCTTTAGGGGCATAGTTCATGATGCTTAGAAGAATTCTATTGCCTTTTCTTCAGGATACGCACAGCTATTCTCACAAACCTGGCCCCATATTTTGGTAGTTACTTTGCCTGTCCGGACCAGCTGAGTAGGTGTTATTATTTTAACTCAAATAGAAGGGTAGTTCATGTCCCAGAAACTCAGTGTTAGTAACCATTTTTTTTTGTTTTTATTATTTCTGTTCATTCTAAAACACCACAAAATGGAAAACGTCTAGGAAACAAATAACTAAATGTGTTATATCACCTTCAAAATCTTAAGGAAATACAAGGTGGTTCAAATATGACCGGGAATGATTTGTGTGTAAACAAGCCACTCTGCGCAGCAGCTGTGCGACCTTGAGAGAGTGAAGCCACAACCTCCACCCTCCCTCCTGCTCGGGTTAGGGGAGTACGTTGAAGACTGATATGTGCAAGTAAGTGTTTGTCAATTATGGTTACAAAAAAAAATCATTCCCGGTCATATTTAAACCACCTTGTATAATACGAGTATTCATCTATTTCCAGACCAGTTTTCCTTCCTACATTTGTTGGGTTTTCTTCATTCACTGTCGCGTGTTATGTTTTCCCGTAATAAATTCACACCAACACCTCCTGATAAAGAGTTTACAACCTCGTTCTCTACAGTGTCATTCTCCGAATTAGACAGGAGTGGTTCACGTCGACGAGGTTGTGTTCTACATTTCTTATAGATGATAAACAGAAAATACGGAAAAACAAAAGCAAGTAACACACCCAATATCTTCCCAAAAAACGACAGTGCACTGTTGAATCCAGGCTCCGCTTTATGTGATACGTTGGGGTTTGGTGTTTTTTCCGTAGAGATGTCCAGATCATTTGATGGGGTACTTGCCATGTTTAGCGTCTTGCTTGTAGACATGTCCAGCTCATGTGATGGGGTACTTACCAGGTTTAGCGTCGTGCTCGTAGACATGTCCAGGCCATTTGACATAGTGACTGACAGAGTTGATTCTGAATCACACAATGATGACAGATTTTTTGGGGACCATATTACAGACGTCCCGTTCAAGTAATTACATTTTACCGTTCTATTGTAAGAGAGGGTCAGCTTACTGTGAATCCAGCACATTAGTCCATGAAACACGGCCCCACATTCCCAGTGATTATTTTCCAGGTTCACATCCTTCAGTTTTTCGTGTGAAGACAGGGTGTCATTTTTCAGAAGGACCAAACTGTTTCTACTTATATCAAGAAACGTAAGGTTAAGTAGTAATGAGAATGTTATTGAAGAGATATTTGATAATTTGCATGACTGTAGATCTAGAAAGGAAAGGGAGGATGGGCCATTCAGAATAGGTGTGTTCCATTGCAAGGTAGCAAGGTTATTGTTTCGGAGAACCAACTTATCCAGTTTTTGGTTACCATTGAACAAGTTAGGAGAGACAGAAATAAGGCGGTTACTGGCAAGATTTATGACGGTAAGGTTCTCCAATCTCTGGAACGCTTTCTCACTAATGTTGACTATCTTGTTGTGCTGAAGATATAGATATCTTACGGACCCAAAACTACTTAACGCGTCCTCTTCGAGGGTCTTCAGAACATTACTGGATAAATCGAAAACAGACACCGGTTGATCGTTTGTTTTAATGGGCACACTCTCCAAATTCCGTTCACCACACTGTACATTCACTGCCGGACCCCAGTCCGTGCCCTCTAGGGTACAGGAGCAACTTTCGGGACAAGACTCGTCGGTCGAGTGATTATTTAACACATAGAACCACGCCACGCTAAGCAATGGGATTATGAAGAGAGCAATCAGTATCCAGTATTTCATCGTGATGAGCCTGAAACAGCATCATTTTACAGAATTAATTCCTTTGCAAGGACATTAATGAGGTTGCATTTTTGTAAACTTGTGCATTTTGCGTACTTTAATAGCAAATTTGTTACTCCTTCATGTTATCGAAAAGTTTTCTGAACTTCTAAGTTTGTGAAGTCATGAAGAAACTTAGCCTGAGTCCATACGGTAATAGTTAATGTAATAAAGTTAAATATAAATTCATCCCTTTTCCAATTACGACACCATGAAAACTTTAAGGGCCATTGATGAAAAGTTGCTTTCATAATGGACCTGCAGATTTCGACCCCTTAAATTCACTTTTCCGGAGAAGGGCGGTGTGTGTGTGTGTGTGTGTGTGTGTGTGTGTGTGCCATTCGAGATACACGTGGGTTTTTTTTATGTCCGTAAGTACAGCGGCTTTCAAAATAGTGCTCATTGAGCCAAAACTAAAATGGTTTGACAGAATTTCGTGTATGTATAGACAGTAATGGCGGAAGACGTAGTGAAATGGCTCTGGTTCTTGCCTAGTGAAGGTCTTTATTACCATGAAATTGAGGTTAAAATTTGTGGCATTATGTATAATGGTGTACAGCCCTTAGATATGATAGTGTGAAATATGCCACATTTAAAAGTAAATTAAGAATAGAAGACAGTATTTGTAAATGTCGCCTGTGTTGGAATCAGATTTTGCTGTCTTATTCTTCACATTCTGAATTTTTTGACAGTTGGGACAAAATATATTCTGTTTGTTGTAGTAGGCAGCTACTGGAGAACTTTGTTTGCCAGAAAGGTGCTGATTTGAGTCCTGACGAAGTATTGTATTTTTGTTTGCTGAATGGTTTTGACAGAAAATAGAGTCAAAAGCCGATATATGTAATTTTGACAGGACATATTTTGCATGCATTATTAACACAATTCTAGATTTGTATGGATCGACAAATATTTTTCATCTAACATCGAAGACTATTTGACGTTTATAAAATCGCTGAAGATAATTTCTTATAATGTAATCATTAGTTGTCTAAGAAAGAAGTGTTGGAACATCGTCAAAGAATTAACACAGCGGGAAGATAAGCACAGAGTATAGTTTTTGTTTTTGTAAAACGTGAATTGTGACGAAACAGTTTTGGTTTAAATTTGAACTGCATTGTTGTGTTTGTAGCATTAAAACACTGTAAATTCACAGATTGATCGCTTGATAATTGCACATATAAAACCTCGTTCTTAGAAGTTATATTCAAGCACAGTATATAAAAACATCACTAGGCTAGCGTTAACATGCATTCAAATACAGACTTTATTGATAATTGTAGTTGCCCTGCCAGCTATGATACAAGCAGCTTCCACTCATGAACAAGAAATGTTCACAGGGAATTGTCGGATCATGTTAGAGTTCTACTGATGAAAATTTTGCCGTTAATGGTAATATACAATAATATAATAGTCACACTTGACATGAAAATTAAATTGGTTTATTTTCAGGTTTATTCTATAAATAACAGTTGTTGTGATAATCACGCTTAATTTGGAGTGCTTTCAGTGTTTATAAAGGTGCTAATTCGCGATACTTACTTTGCAGTAATTTTGTACACTTGTGGTCGGACTTCTAGTTGCACTTGTTTTCTATATTCATTCAGTGGCTACCGTCAAAAGAAGTGTATGTTTATATGCCGACAGAACTGAAACACGCAATAATGTGTTGACATGTGTGTAAGAACTGCTGTCGACTGTCTACGTATATTTTCTTGTTGAAGGACGACACTCAGAGCAGCACATGTTTACGGCAGCAAGTACGACGCTTGACTTAACGTTATTTACTCAACGAACGCTTAAAATCGGCTGTCCTGTTCACTGTATTGCCTGACCACGCTTAATGTCACGCTATACACCACTATCTGCCGCACTGCAAGTTAGTTTTGAATTTGGTTCTGTCGTTGGCTTGGCACAGCTCAGTCTGTAAACACCGAAATCTGATAAGGATGCTGTGTCATACCTGCTTGGATTTTACTTATGTCATTTGACCAAGTTTCGGCGGCAAAGCTTTAAACACGTGTACAATTGTATGTCGTTATCGAGCGCTTCGTTTTCATTTCTAAGATCCTGTATACCGCAGAAACTCGGCGACAGTCAGTCAACACCTGTGCCAGGCGTGGCGAATTCGTCTCCAAGCAACATACACACCCCCTTTGTTAGTATATAAACTGGATTCATTTTCAAATATCCCAGTTAATTGTCCTACCCTAGGAAGCCTGGGCGAGAATCAAACTGCTGTCTACGTCTTTCTACACAAACTTGCTCTCACCCTGCATGTCTCGGTGAAGCTTTTCCAAATTCAGAGACGTGTCTTATTGTGATATATTGAAATTTTCTGCCATATATAGGCATGTTTCTGAAATACAAAGTTATTTAAAACTCCACACTTTATAAGTACTGAAAGTCTCAATGATATTCTTTTATGAACGTTTTTTTTTATATGACAGAACAAATTTTAATAGTCTCCACTAATATTTCGCCATTGAAGATAGCATCACGTAACTGTTGCGTGTAAGGCGAGGGTCCTTGTTAATGAAATGTTGGCTGTGTTTAGATATTTATTTACTTTGATCTAATGACCAAATTTAGTACGGGGCTGAATGCATGTTCTTTAAATTCCGCTATAAATTACTGTAGTTTTAATTGTGGAAAATATTAGTTGCATATGTACGCCAGTGATATTACTTTGAAGGATTAAAACGCAAGTAGTATAAACAAGAAAGGTGAAAACTTTTTCGCGCCTAGAGAGGAAACTGGTCTCGTCAGCAGAATGTAGGATAGTACCATAACGTAAAGGTAGTTGCTAAACTGTTTTAAAGTATCAAGAATTTACATGCTTGGGAACGATACTAACACATCAAAATTTGATTCACAAAGAAATTAAGAGCAGCTTAAATTCGAAGAATTTATTTAATATTTTTTTGTTTTGCCTTTCCGTGCCTAAGAACGTGAAGATAAAATGTACAGTACCATACATGTGACCATTATTTTGTATGGACATCAGTGTGCACAGCACATTTCTTTATGCCGTGAACCCGGAGGTTTTATTTTACATTTTTGAAAGGAGAACATTTATTTGATATTCTGCCATAAAAGCATTTTTTTAACCAAAAAGGCGTCCCGAAATGTCGATGCATTGTAATCACTTGACGCCACACAATAATTCAGAAGCGGCATCTTCTAAACTGAAACTTAATTAAACCCTTTAAAATAATAACTAAACACCACTTAAAAATACATACAGCCCTTTCTTTGCAAGAGCGCCACATGCGATTAAATTAAAACACATAGCCGCTCTCTGAGACATTACGGTACCCCTGAGCACACCCCGCACACTCTATACGCACGACTTTGTGTATGGTTGTGAAACTGTCTCCCTTATTCAGGGAAGAACATATACTGGGCCAGAGCAGATTTCCATACCGTATCTGGTAGGGGAAGGAAAGTTTGCTGATATTTGTGCTGACTCTGCAAATGCCCTCTTGAGGGTGAGTACCAACCACGACAGTGTAGGGATTGGAATAAACTGAGGTTATTCGAGAGCAGGATGCTGAGGAAAGTATTTGGGTGTAGTAAGTGCATAAAATTAGGCAACGAGAAACTCCATAATTTGTACCTCTCGCCGACTGCTATTGACGTGATCAAATGAGGGAGCGTGAGAGGGGCGTGGCGAGTTGAGACTTTTGTGAACCTGAAAAAAGAGACAGCTTGAAAGGAATAGGTTAGATATGAGGAAAAAGTAGAATAAGGCTAAATTTCACCGTATAACATGCCATGAAGACACGGAGGAGAGGGCAGAGGTATAGCACTAACCTTTCTTTAATCTCGGCGCTACATGGGACTGGACGGTCAACGCCAAGCTCCAGCCACTTTACCCCCAGGAAAGAGACCCGCTACCCATTTTATAGGAAGCTGGGTGGGCCTCTGAGTATTTCCGGAAGTGTGGGCAAAATCTCTCCCATCGGAGTTCGAACCCGAACTGTTAGGACCGTACCGATTCACTGTACCATCTACGATATTCCGGCCGCCATAAGTATGATGTTAGTACTAAAATGCATCGTGTCTTTAAAAAGTAGATGGAAAGTTGCGGAGTGGTCATGTCTTGCTCGTGATATTGACAGTCATGTGGTGCTGTAAACACAGCTGTGAACTTTTATGTTCAGTACAATGCGGGAAATTTCTTTACTAGCTGATGAGTTTTTCGTTCCTTAAAAAGGATTTTGCTGCAAGGAGTTAGTTATTAGTAACAATATATGGCGGCATAGAGTGCGAAGTGTAGGGAAAAAGGCCAATTCATTAAAGCTGCAGTGAACAACATTCAGTTAAGTTAATATGATTTTAAAATGTCGGCCTATATAATGTAATTGTGCTAGTTGTAGGTAATTTGGGTTTATCAAAACGTATAACACATACTGTTAAAAAGCAAATATTCAAGGTTTAAACCGTGGTACTTATAACTGTTGCACATATTTTAAGAAAGAATGTAGTGGGCAAGTGAAATTGAATGGCCGGTGGTAACGCATAGTAGAAATAAAAAATAAAGGGATGTTTTGAAAGGGTGAGACTTTGCGCGTTGCGGGTCATCAGAAGGGTCTAGCAGTTGTCGCAGGATGTCAATGTCAATATAAATGGGTTTAGTTAATTTTGAAATAGTGAACATTTCTAAACTTTGACACTTTTAGTCCTCTTAAATCTTACGAGGGAGGATGGACGGTAGTCAGGCCTACACATTAAGAAAAACGTCTAGAACGCTCATTTGGGATTCATACAGGTCACAACGCGGCGGGCAACGTTAGGTCATTGCTATCCAAGCACGTAAGAGAATTGGATAATTTTTACTGTTGGACCTATTAGGAAATAGTGAAATTAAAAGACAGGCGATTGGAAATCAGGGAAGTGGAAAAAAATTCAAGTAGTGGAAAATAAATGGGAACTGGGGTGCCAGTTACCGTGTACGGACGCAAAGAACAGTACCTGTTTAGCCTGAGTAAAGTAAAGCTAATAATGTGGGTGAATCCGATTGGTGAAGTGTTAAAGTTCTGGTGCCATTGTCATGTATTATACAAAACACATGTGTATAATTAGTCTGGACAAAGCAATATTAAAAGATAAATAATAACCAAGTTAGTGAATGAATTACCATAAATGTTTGTAGTTATTCTTTCTATAAGTGTTTCGGGCCCTCTAAGGAAGTACTTAGATTCCCTGCAATCAAGAGTACAGCTACCAAATAGAACAAGAGCGGATATATACTGCATCTACAAATACGTATCTCTGCATATAAAAATAATGGTATATTTTTTTGCAGATATTTACCCTAGCAGTGCGTTGTTATTCGGTTGTTTGTCGTTGGACCCATTGGATCGGGAGACTTTTTTTACTGTCACGACAGAAGCTAGTTTTTGGAAGCAGAATAGTAAAATATCCTGCACTGGCTCCTGCAGTTTCCATTCCACCCAGATTCATATCTCACAACGAAAGTATTAATGTCATGAAAAGTAATTTTTTGAATTAACTTTTTGAAAAAGAAACGTTACGCAAGGAACAGAAAGACTTATTAGCTTCTTGCTATTGCCGTAACTAGGAAGCCTGCAGCTTTACAGAGTAAGCAAATTCAGCGATTTAGTAGCTTGCTCTACTTATTTATACGGTAACCACAGTTTGACTGACCCACAAGTGTTTCCTAGGTTTTGAAACTAATATTAACTAACGTCTATATATGGTCATGTAGGAAGTCATCAAACGCTGACTGATGTGCCTCTCTACTATATAACGTTTTGAAAGTTACAATAAACATCTTTCGTCAGACTGATTTTCGGCGCAAATAACTCGACGATACTATAACCGGCGAACCACGTGTCTACAGACAGAAGTGCTGCAAGTTATAATACTGCCAATACAAGCTGGTATTTAAAATAACGATTGTATATACAACGAAACGCTGTGTACTACAAATACCAAG
>Ga0123355_10013088_pt1 | contig 12886 bp, 9 predicted proteins | sample TergutEmb28metaG_3_FD_89872 | JGI IMG/M metagenome (GOLD analysis project Ga0123355, IMG submission 89872) | Embiratermes neotenicus P1 segment gut microbial communities from Petit-Saut dam, French Guiana - Emb289 P1 | ecosystem: Host-associated > Arthropoda: Insects > Digestive system > Gut ... | reverse complement strand
CAACACCAATAAGAATGATGTTACCCAGTATAAGACAAAGCATTAACCATTTTGTTTTCCATATCTTTCTAAATAAGAATCCTATCATGGAGAAATCACCACCTGTGTGCCGGGTTCGAGGCCATAAAGAATTTGATAATACAAATGGTCACTTTCGCCAATGCTGACATAACGCTTACCCTGTCTGCCGTCGCTGTATACGTACACGAAATTTCCGCGGCCGTCATATCCGACCGCCTCACGTGGCACGGCTATGCTATCTGTTGCGCGAAAAAACTCTGCCCGCGCTGTAATTCTGGAATTTAACAGGGAAAACATGGGGTTATCCCCATTGTGTCGCGCGGCTTCAAACAAACCCTCTTTGTCTACGGGTTTAAGCCAATAAACAGAGCCCTGCCGTCTGCCGGTGGCCCAGGTGTCTGTTACAATTTGTGCGTCAAAGTCAAAGCCAAAACCGCCGCCTTCGGCCCGAAGGGTAATTATGTCTCCATAGCCAATTGTGTTATAATTTATTTCGGCACCTGTGCCAACGTTTATTTGGAAAAAGAAATTATCGTAATTTACAATGGTGAATATACGGGGATTACGCGTCACATTATCCGGGTCGTTGGTTACGAAAGAAATCATGCCATCAAAGGGCGCGATAATTTCTTCCACACCAAGGGTGCGCTCCACTCTTTCTAGCTCGTCCTTGGCCGCGTCCCGGTCAATGCGGCCCGTAAGCAAAAAACGCTCCAAGACCACTTCAAGCAGTTCTAATTCAAGCAAAGCCCGCCGCCGTGCATTTCCTTCCAGTCCCGCAATTCTTGCCCGTGCATCTGATATTTGGGATAGGCGTTCGTTATGCTCGCGGGTAAAGTTTTCTTCCAGCCGCTCCAGCCGTCTTGCGGCGGTAAGGTAATTGGCATCGGCACGAGCGTCGGTTTCAAAGGTCAAATAGGCCAGCACATCACCTTTATTAACGTGTTGTCCCGCTTCTGCAAGTATGGTTAGCTCACCATGGGTTCTTTGCAGATACAAATGCTCCACATTAGAAAACACAATTTGCGCCCCAAAATTTGCCTCGGCGGTTATATCTTGTATTATCGCCCGGGCCAACTGTATTTCTCGGATAATTACCGCCTCGTATGGCATGAGTATCCCTTCGTCTTCAGCATTTTCAACCACAAGAAGCCGGTGGTTTGCCCTTGCGCAGGCGCTGAAAAGAAACAGCCCGAAAATTATAAGAATTATGGCAAATCTACGGTCTGACAAAAACTTCATCCCCCTCGTCCAGCCCGGCTAATATCTCGATATAAACATCTGTGATGGTACCAACAGCAACATCAACCCGCACTTGCCGTCCTTCCTCAATGCGATATACCAGCGGCTCGTTTTGTCCATCAAAAAACAGGGCATTGCCGGGTATGCGCAGGGTATTATCAGCAAAGGCTGTGTATGGGTGTATAAAAACAGGCTGTCCCGGTGGCATATCATCGGGCCCGTTAATAATTTCAAAACGCAAGGGCGGGTCAATTCTGCGCTGATTATAATGCAACAATTCGTAGGCGGTTAGGGGTGTAGGCTCCAGGTCGTATGCTACCCTGTTGATAACCCCCTGCACCCGCACAGCGGTTCTTAGCTGCGCCGCATCTATTTCCGTCCCGGTATATTCGACAAAAACCCCGCCGGGACGGGTTATATACATAATGTGGTCGTGGGTATTTACCCATGTGCCAACGGCCAGGGTGTGCATGGCCATGCCATCAAACAAATAGGCCAGCGCGACAATTTCTCCGTCAAAAGGGGCCCTAATTTCTGCGTTATCTAACCTGCCCAGCAAACCTGTCAGGGTGGCTTCCATTTCTGTCATGCTTAATTCATGCCGTCTTTGCAGATGGTTTCGGTCAAGCCTTAGCCAATCAATCCTGTTTAGCAGCCCCATATCTTCGGGAGCATCAAGAAGAGACAATTCCGCAATTTCAATTTCCAGGGCCATTTCTCTCATGCGCAGGTGGTGCAGGGTGTTGGAGCGTGATATGGACTCTTCAAAATTTTCGATCGTTGTCTCCAGATGTGCCGTGTCAAGGCGGGCAACCGCCTGGCCAGCCACAACACTGTCCCCAGGCCATGCGTATATGGCTCCGATGCGTCCGTATCCGGATTCCAAGCGCACGGCATCAGTCATCCTGCGGGTAATACCGGGCAGCACTTCCAAAGACTTTACCACACCACGCGTAACCAGGGCACTGTCTGCCTGTGCTGTCACAGGTGCATACAATGACGGAACAATAACTGCATCACGGCCGCAAGAAGCGAAAAGTACAACCAATAGGGTGCACAGTATTGTGTATTTTTTCAGCCTCATTGTATAACCAGCTCCCCTTCCTCCAGGCCGCTTATTATCTCAATAAAGCCATCAGCCTCCAACCCTGCCACAACATCCCTTATGGTGCGGATATCATCTTCCAGCACAAAAATAAACTCTCGCTCATCAAAACGGCGTAGGAAAGAAGAGGGTATATACAAAACATCAGTAGCTTCTTCAAGGGGCATATGAACCCTGCCCTGTTCTTCGAAATGTGTGCCGGGCCGGGTGCTTGCAAAAACCAAAAAAGCTTCCGCGCCGTGCTCATTTCCTGGTCTGCCTGTTCTTATAAAACCAAAATCGTCAGGATCCACAACTTCCATCATAAATATCTCGTCACCCAGGGTCATTTCAAATTGGTCACCGGGGTTCATTAACACCGCTGCGCTGCCGCGCACCACAAAAGATGTAAATGCTTGGTCGGAAATAACGGCGATAATCTGTCTGGAATTGGAAAGCATACCGTCTATAAATGTTGCCGCATCGGTTATGGTGCCATCTATGCCGGCCCGCAGATAACGCTCCTCATTAAGTTGGTTAAAATAAGCCAGCACCCTTGCCGATGTTTCATAATCGGCGTGCAGACTGTTTAATGATGTCACAAAGCCTGCGTCGTTAAAGATTTCTCCGGCTCGCCTTGCCTGGTGCCGGGCCAAATCGCGCCTTTCTGTCAGCAGTTCAATTTCAAGGGCAAGTCTTGCGTGGCTGCGGTTTAGCTCGTCCAGCTCTCTGCCCACTTCCGCAAAATCCAGCTCTGCAATAATATCCCCCTGCAAAACCTCATCACCCACAGAAACAAAAATACCTAGCACAGGGACGCCATCTGTTGCAAAACGCTGGCTTTCTACCCTGGCCGGCATATAAAACGCAAGAGGATTTTCTTCCAGCCTAATATCCCCCCGCATTACGGGCACGGTGTAAAATATACGCTCCACAGGTTGGGCAATGGTCGGCGGCGGCAATACAGGTGCTTCGGCGGGCAACGCAAAGCACCCCGTAAGCAAAAACACCATAATCGCTGATAGTATAAAAGCTAATTTTCTCATAAAAAACACCTATAATCTACACAACAGAATTTTCTGTTTCTATGTCAAAAACATGCACCTTTCGGCTATCTATATTTATCCCTAATTCGCTCCCAATTTTGCCATCAAAACCGGAAGCGGTGCAAGCCAAAACAGATATGTCACCCAATTGTAGATGCAAATGCATCCCCATGCCGAAAAGCTCTGTTTGTTTTATGCGAGCCTTAACCGGCGCGTTAACAGGCATTATATCTATATCCTGGGGTCTTATACCCAATATGACTTTTTTGCCCGCATAACCGCCTTGCACAAGAACCTTACCTCTGGCGGCATCCATGGCTATTTTAAAATTTTCAAAAGACAAAGAGACCGAATCCCCTTCCGGGAAAACGGTCGTCTCGATAAAATTCATTTGCGGCGAACCCACAAAACCCGCCACAAAAAGATTGGCCGGGCTTTTATAAAGATTGGCGCGGCTGTCTGTTTGCTGTATTTCCCCGTCTTTTATCACCACAATGCGCGTGCCCAAATTCATGGCTTCTGTTTGTTCGCGGGTAGCATAAACAAAGGTTATTTTGAGTTTTTGATAAAGCCTTAGAATTTCTGCACACACACGGGCGCGTAACATTGTGCTAAGATTAAACAAAGGATCATCCATCAAAATAACTTTGGGCTTACGCACAATGGCGCGGCCAATATCCACCCGCAGACGCTGATCTGCCGATAGGGCTTCGGGTTTTTTGTGCAACAACTCCTCAATGCCAAGCATCCCGGCAGTTTCCATTATGCGCTGTTCAATTTCCTTTTTTTTAATTCTGCGCTGTTTTAGACCAAAGGCCATGATATTATATGCAGTCATATGGGGGTATAGGGCATGGCTTTTAAAGACCATGGCTATGTCTCTGCTTTTTGGCTCCAAGTCCCTCACAGACCTGCCGTCAAAGCACACATCCCCCTCTGTTATCTCCTCAAGGCCGGCTATCATCCGCAATATAGTGGATTTGCCACAATCCGAAGGACCCAGCAGAACCAAAAATTCGGCATCATCAATTTCTAAATTAAAATTGGACACGGCTTTCACGCCGCTGGAATACACTTTGGTTAGGTTGGATAAGGTCATACGCGCCATGATGGCCCTCCTTCCAAATTTGAAGAGATTGGCTTAAACTCCCGCAATTATCATTTTGATTTTATCAGAATCCATACCACAGGTCAATGTAAACTTTCAGATGCCAGGCCTTGTTTTTTTCAAAAAAACTGTCTATTGAAAACTTTCTTCCAACCGTATACAATATGGTTAGTGCCGTCTGTTGAAAAAAGGGGGAAAACTGTGAGAGAAAGAATACTTGTTGTGGATGACGAAAGAGAAATTGCTGACCTGGTTGAGCTGTATCTGCAAAACGAAAATTACGATGTCTTTAAATGTTATACGGCGCAGGAAGCCTTAGAGCATATTGGCAAACATGACCTTGATCTTGCCATACTGGATATTATGCTGCCCGGCTCTAGCGGTCTTGTTATATGCCAAAAAATACGTGAAGAGCATAATTATCCCATAATTATGCTGACGGCCAAAGATGCGGAGACAGATAAAATTACGGGGCTTACACTGGGGGCGGATGATTATATCACAAAGCCTTTTAGGCCGCTGGAATTGGTGGCCCGGGTAAAGGCACAACTGCGCCGATATAAAAGATACGGCGGTGGAATACCCAAAGGCGATGATGGGATTATTGTACATTCCGGTCTAATAATAAATGTCAACACCCGGGAGGTTTTGCTTAACGAAAAACCCATATCCCTTACCCCCACGGAGTTTTCTATTTTGCGGATATTATGCGAACATAAGGGCAATGTTGTAAGTTCTGAAAAGCTGTTTCACGGAATATGGGGTGACGAATATTACACAAAAAGCAACAACACCATAACTGTACACGTTCGGCATTTGCGGGAAAAACTGGGGGAAACGCCGGATAATCCAAAATACATCAAGACTGTATGGGGGGTTGGGTATAAAATTGAAAAATAAGGCGAAAAGCAATTTTAGCAAAAAAATAACCCTGTCCATAATGATAAGATTTTTTATCACCCTGGCCATATATGTGGCCATAATTGTGCTGGGCTTTGTTACGGCCGAGACGTTTTTGCGCCAGTTTATATGGCAGCCCACGCCGCTTTTTGACTTTCTTAGGGTCATCGAAAGAAATGCCCAATTAATCCTTATTTTCGGCGGCCTTGGCGGTTTTGCCGTTATCTTTGTGTTTTATTGGCGCAAAACCCTTGGGTTTATTGATGCCATTGTTGATGCTAGTGAGGTTTTGGTGGAAGAAAGCGACGACCTTATTGTGTTGCCGGACGAGCTTAGGCAGATAGAGTTACGCATGAACCGGGCAAAACAGGATGTGCTGCGAAGCTCCCGCGAGGCCAAAGAAGCCGAGCAGCGCAAAAACGATATGGTGATGTATCTGGCCCATGACATAAAAACGCCCCTAACATCTGTGATAGGCTATTTAAGTCTGCTGGACGAAGCACCTGATATGCCTGTGGAGCAAAAAGCCCGGTATGTTAATATTACTTTGACAAAAGCATATCGGCTGGAGCGGCTCATTGACGAATTTTTTGAGATTACCAGATATAACTTCCAGGCCATTGTGTTGACGAAGGAAAGTATAGACCTGTGCTATATGTTGACCCAAATGACAGACGAATTTTATCCCCAACTATCTGCCAAAGGCAAGCAAATTACCCTGGATGTGCCGGAGGATTTGACCATAGACGGCGACCGGGACAAACTGGCCCGAACTTTTAATAATATCCTAAAAAACGCCGTGGCATACAGTGCAGAGGGCAGCACTATACACATAACAGCAACGGTTGTGGGTGATGTTGTTTATATTGCTTTTAAGAATCCCGGCAGCATCCCTAAGGACAAGCTTGCGTCCATATTTGAAAAATTTTATCGTTTGGACGCGGCCAGATCTTCCGACACAGGAGGTGCCGGCCTTGGCCTGGCCATTGCAAAAGAGATAATAGCCGAACATGGCGGAAAAATATACGCGGACAGCGATGATGGGCACACAATTTTTACAGTGGAACTGCCTGCTATATCCACGGCGGCCATCCTAAAATAAAATAACTTTTGATAATTGGAATTTTTTGGATGTTGAGGGATGACTGTCATTGTGCCCCCATATTTGCTGGTTTTTCGGCAAAATTTGTTACTGCGGCACAATTTATTTTTTTATTTACTAATTCTTTCCGGTGTGATACAATGTATGGTGACTAAGGAAATGTTTGTATCCATTTCCAAAAAAATAAATAAAACTTGCTGCGATTTTGGTGCTAAGTTTGCATTTGAAGCCTGTTCGTAAGCCCTGTTAGACGGGCTTGTGGGCAGGTTTAGTCGAACCTTGCGAAACAGTTTTGGCGGCACAGCTTTTAAAGGAGGGGACGCAACCGACTGGCAAGCTCCAAAGAGGATCCATTAAAAACCATCTTGAAGGGAGAAAGGTATGAGTAAAAATTTTAGGAAATTAAGAAGCTCTGTTGCTGTTTTACTGGCTATGCTTCTTATGCTTAGCTCTGCCCCATTGCAAATTTCTGCCGTGGAAGCCGCTGTAGACGGCAATGTTTATGAGACCCACGAGATTTTTGTAACAGAAGAGCAGTTGGAAGCACTGGAAGCAATACAGGAATTTAACAGCCAGGTTGGTCTTGTTGGCTTTGAAGGCGAACATGAGCTGCCAAACGACGACAGCCAGGTGGCCGTGCTTGTTTTCTTTGAAAGCAACCCAGCACCCACACAGGTTATAGAGGCCGCTGTAGAAGGTCAATTCCTTTCCTTTGCAGCTGCAACACAAATTGTTGAAGACGAACATGCAATTTTCCAAAGAGAATTGTCCGGACTTTTTGGCGGAGGAATGGCACGCGGCAGATCTTTTGGCGCGACATATGAAATCTCTATGGAATATCGTCACACATTTAATGGCGTGGCTATGACACTTCCTGCCAATATGGTGGAAGCTGTTGCCGGGCTTGGTGTTGTGCGTATGATTTTGCCTGACTATTCCATCAACCCTCTTGACCAAGTGATAGAAGAAGAAATTATCACTGAAGAGCTTATGGAATTTATCGAAGCAATGGCATCCGAACAAAACATCGAAGGCACAAACCCATGGGGCATGATGCAAGGCCGTGCCAGAATGAATGCTGACCAGCTTCATGCCGAAGGCATACGCGGCGAAGGCATCATTGTTGCTGTTATTGACGGCGGCGTAGACTGGATGCATCCTGCGCTTATAGGTGCTTTTCCACCGGCGAGTGTTATCAACCAAGCTCGTATTGACAGATTCGGCCCTGAAGGTACAGCTGGCTCTCAACCCCAGTTTGCCCTTCCTCTTTGGGACGGCACCGTTACCGCCCATAACCCCGGCGGTTATAATGAGCTTTATAACATAAACAGATACACATCCGGCCCAAGCATCGGTCTTGCCAGAGCAGGCGCGCCGGAATATGTATTCCTTGGCCGTGACACCATGCGTTTGTGGCCGGGCGGCGGCGGCGATGACATGCGCGGCAACCCATTGCAACAAGGCTGGACACAAGAAAATGGCCAGTGGAGATTTACATATCCGGTAACAATGCCAGCAGGCTTGCCGGGCAACAATCCTTTCGAGTGCTCTCCGCTTATTTTCTTCCGCGATGGTATTAACATGCGCGCAGAACTAGGCCTTATCGGCTCTATCAGCGGCGGCGCACCAGGTTGGTCTTCTCACGGTACACACGTTGCCGGTACGATATTGGGCAGACCATACCCAGCTATTGACAGTCCTGATTTTGATCCGGGTAGAGCCATCATGGGCGTTGCTCCGGGTGCTACCCTTATACATTACCGTGCTCTTACCGGCGGTTTTATCTATGCTTCTGTATGGATAGGCGCACAAGAATGGGCATTTAGAGACGGCGCAAACGTTGTTAATATGTCTTATGGCTGGCAAGAAGCTTCCGTAATGAGCTTGCATCACCATGGCATTAACCAAATGATGCTTGCTGACCCAACCATCGTCTTTGTAGCATCTGCCGGCAACAGCGGCACCGCTTTCTTTACCGGCGGCAACCCCGGCGGCGGCACAATGGGCATTACTGTTTCTGCTTTGGCAGAGCCCGCACCGGCTGTAACAATAACCAGCCCGGGCTTTACAGGTTCTGTTAACCTGCCTTTCCAACACGTACGTAACGCGGCGCGTGTAGCTGTTAGCGACACACCGGTAAGAATCGTTTCCATGCCTCTTACAGCTGGCAGTCCTTCCGGTCATGCCTCCTTGAATGCTGTTACCATCGGCGCAGGCAATGCGGCAGACTTTGCTGCTCTTGCCGGTATTTATACTCCAGAGCAATTAGAAGGCACTTTTGTACTTGTGCGCAGAGGTTATGCTTTTGACACAGTAGCCGCCAGAGCTCATGCCCTTGGTATGGGTGGTGTAATATCCATAAACGGCGACGGACAAGCCATGCCTGCATTTACAACAGCAAGCGGCAACAACGACAACCAGCGCGTACCTCTTATGATAATGCCGTTTGCGCAAGGCGCCCAGTGGGCTACATCTTTTGTAGCGGGCAACTTGGCTGGCAATTTCACAATTACAGCCAGAGGTTTTAACACCAATGCCTCAAACGATTTACCGATAGTACAAGGCTTCTCTTCCAGAGGCCCAAGAGAAACATCCTTTGAAATTAGCCCGGACATTGGCGCACAAGGCGTTAACGTCTTCTCTGCCGCTGCAAGATGGACTGCTGCCGGCGGTGGCATAAACCCAACGGCAGCTAACGGCCAAACCACATGGTACGACCGTTGCTGGACATGGGGCCACACCAACATGAGCGGTACATCCATGTCTTCTCCGCATCTCGCGGGTGCTGTCGCACTTCTACAGCATTACAGCCGTGAAAACGCGGGCGGTATGTGGGCAAACTACGAAATTAAAACACGTATCATCAACACTGCTATATGCTTGGATTACAGCCAAACCTACAGCCCATTTGACGCCGCAAGAAACGTTGACGTGCTGGCGGCTGTTAGAACAAATACCGTTGTGTTTGTAGAATATGTGGACAGAGTACCTACCACGCTGTACACGAGCTACAATTCTCCAAGCCAAGTATTTGCGAGCACACGTTCTGGTGCGTTAAGCTTCGGTGGCTTTAACCGCGGCGTAAATGACGCAAACCCAAGAAACATAGGCGACCAGGCTGCTTCTTACACCATGACCGCAACCATCTACAACAACTCTAACGCACCTATTACCTATACATTAAGCCACAGATTTGTTACGGGCCGTGCTGCAAGACCTGCAACCAGCCCAACAGCATCATTGGACGGTGCAACCCTTACGCACGCAACAAGCGTAACCGTTGCTGCCAACAGCCACGAGCCTGTTACCTTCACAATCAATCTTCCTGCCAACGAAGCCCTCGGTTTCTACGAAGGTTATGTAACCATTTTGGGCGGCAATGAAGATATCGTACTGCCATTTGCTGCGGTTGCCCACAACAGACGTCCTTCCTTTACATTTGAAGGCCTGTATCGTCCTGTTGTAACCACCAATGCCGTTGGCGAAGGCGCTCACCACGTTACAAGTAACGAGCTTGTTATGTACTTCAGCCAATCTTGGGGCTTCTATGCAGATTTCTATCTTATAGACAGAGAAGCTATACACGAAAACCCACTGTTTAACGGTGACAATTGGTTCTCCGGCGATGTACATATTCACGGATATCCTGATTTACTGTTTGCCGATTATATCCTTGGCTCTACCATGGGCACCGGATATCATTATGCCGGCAGACTTGGCAGACACTTCCCGCATCAACGCGGTTTGGTTAGCGACACTATGCGCGGTGTTATCTTTAACGGATACTTTACACCAGGCATACACGAAGACCCAATTGTGGGCCGTGGTGCACCCGTATGGCTTGGAGACTGGCTGGATGAATTTGACGGCGACCACAGCGGCGAATTCTATATTGGTATGACCATATTCAGACAATCGCCTACCCGTAACGGTCATTGGTTGTTCGAACAGTCCCTGTTGGTGCCATTCTATGTTGACAATACCCCGCCGCAATTTGAACTGTTAGAAATTAACGGCCAAGAAATTGACCTTACACAAGACGGCGAAATTGCAGTAAACATCTCTACCTTAGCCACTGACACCGAAGTAGTTATTTCCGGTAATATCTTTGACCAATGGCTTGATAGCGCCATAGACAACGAAGTGACATTTGATGTATGGACCACCGCCCGCCGCGAACTTAGCGTGCCGGAAAATCTTGCCCTTTGGGTATTGATTGGCGAAGAAACCGCAACAAATCTTCCTGTTCGCGTTACAGACATCGAAGATAATGGCGATTTCACCCTTACATGGCCTACTCCATTAGCCTTGGGCGAAGCAGAACTTACCCTCTGGCTTGTTGACGGTTACGCTCCTGTTCCGGTTGTAAACCAGGTACCTGTCGGCGTTGGTAATCCTGCCGCTACAGGTGACCCAACCGGTGCTAACACCAACAGCTTCTGGAACCAAGCCGCTGTGGCGAGAATCCTCAACACAGCAGGACTTGAACTTATTACCGATGCTGGTCTGCGCAGTGACGTGTTGTTTGGACGCGGCCACAGCAACAACCCGGCAGTATTTGGTATGGATGCGGCACGCTTTGGCGAATTTGCTTGGGCCGGCCTTAATGTTACAGAAATAAGCATAGCCCTTAACGTAGCACATCCTGCCTTCACCCTTAACGCGTTTAACAACGGCAACGACAATGTTCCAAGCATAGCGGGCACCATACGTATCTGGACACAACTTAACGGCGTAAACGCTCTTGTGCCATATGCCCTGCTTGATGTAACAGCAGAGTTTCCAAATGGCGCATGTGCTATGCACGTAGTGCGCATTAACCAACCATGGAACAACCAAGGCTGGGTAAATCTTATTGATGTGGACAAAAATGTTAACTGGGAAAGAATCTACTTCACAGCCACTCTCTTTGGCCAAACAGTAGAACTTACACTCATTAACAACAGATTTGCCCCACCGGCGCCATTTACATTAGACCTCTTTAACAACGGCCTTGGCGGCACACCAAGCAGACACAACGCAGGCCTTGCCCAAAATGGCGTAATCCGTATGTGGACCCAGCTTGATGCCAGAAATGCCCTTGTGCCTTACGCAGACTTAGAAGTAGTGGCCGAATTCCCTAATGGTCAATGTGCAATGGAATTTATAAACATCAACCGTCCATGGAATAACCAGGCCTATGTTAACATGATAGACGCACGTATGCGTCCTGCCACTTGGGAAAGAATATACCTTACAGCCACCCTGTCCGGTCAAGTTGTAGAGGTTGTGCTTGTTAATCCCGAGTTTTAGTAACAAACTAAGTGCATATGAAAACATCATAACTTTGAAAAAACCCAAACCAAAGCTGTGTTAACACAGACAGGCCGCGGGTTTTGGCAAAAAATGATTAAACACTGAAACACAAAACCACCCGTAGACAGATATTCTTCGGGTGGTTTTTGGTTTGGCTGGCACAAACCAAAATAGTATAGCCAAACCGCAAAAAGTATGATAGAATGTATGCAAAGTAGGCGAAAACCAATTAAGGAGGAAAAATTATGAGCATGAAGGTAAGATTTAAAAACAAAATTTCGGAACCTTTGATGGACGTGGTGGATCTTAATATTCGCGCCAAGGAAAAAAACGGTAAAACAGTGTATAGTTTAGAATTTAAAGTATGCTATTCTGGCGGCGTGTTTAAAACCTACAGCTTTGACAGCCATGACGAAAAATTAATTAAAGACCTGCATGACAGGATAGTGGCCAAAGGCGAGTTTTTGTTTGATACCGCGTGCACGGCTTGTGAACAGACAATTAGATGCACAGAGCTGGATTATGACAAATACCTTGAAATGACGAAATGCGGCGAGCTAAGCGGAGAACTGAAATTTGCCGGGGTTGATTACGTTGTGACAGTATAAAAATATAAAAAGGCCGTCCGTTTTGCTGGGGCGGCCTTTTTTGTGCCTTACTTTAAATAGGGCGGCCGGCTATCCTATTGAATATACCAGTCTTTGATGTTATAATCATATCAGATAGCAAGATATTTTTGAGAGGGTGCGGATTTATATGGGACAAATGGCATTTTTGTCAGAAGGCAGAATTAATTTGCTGGATGCCGCCGATGCTTCGGTGCGGCTTTTGGATTGTAAAATTGCGGAAAAATATAGGGAACGGGATAGGGAAATACGCCTTAAAAACGAATGGAAGAAAAGTGGCATGGGTGCTATGTTTACCGGTTCTTACAGCCCCGATGCTTCTGCACCGGATATTCGTCTGCCCATAACCGGACTATCCCGGGGCATTGATGACAGACTCGTCTATGCCATTAATTTTGAAAAAGGCGGCGGCATATACTTCAAACGACAAAATGTTGAAGACCCGGAAACACCCATACTTGT
>Ga0123355_10013087_pt1 | contig 12888 bp, 8 predicted proteins | sample TergutEmb28metaG_3_FD_89872 | JGI IMG/M metagenome (GOLD analysis project Ga0123355, IMG submission 89872) | Embiratermes neotenicus P1 segment gut microbial communities from Petit-Saut dam, French Guiana - Emb289 P1 | ecosystem: Host-associated > Arthropoda: Insects > Digestive system > Gut ... | reverse complement strand
TCATATCATATCATATCATATCATATCATATCATATCATATCATATCATATCATATCATATCATATCATATCATATCATATCATATCATATCATATCATATCATATCATATATAATATCATATATCATATCATATATCATATCATATATCATATATATCATATCATATATCATATATCATATCATATATCATATCATATATCATATCATATCGTATCATATCATATCATATCATTTATTTTCCTTCCTGGTTCCCTTTTTAGGCAGAGAGATTACTGGGCAATGGTATGAGAGGATGATGAAGCTCATGCATTTCAGCATGTTACTGACAATTTCTTTTGCCAGACTCATTCATTGTGTGCAAACTGTAGAATTTTACAGCCTTTTTAAACCCACAGTACCAACATAGAGCTCATAAGCCTGCGAAATATGGATGTATACTGTGCAGCAAGAGATTTTATTCAGACATCATTTAGAATGGAAGGAAGATAAATCAACTATGTCATAAAATAATCTGATTTTAAATACAAAAATAATAAACTATTGTAATTTAATAAGTGGATCCTGTTTGTCAATTATGGCACATTTTTGTCATGTTTCATAAGAACAATAAATAAATAAATTCTGTTAAGTCATTCTCATGGCTCCTATCTTCTGCCGGTTAGAAACACCTTACTTGACTGTCAGAATGTCTGTCTATGGAGAGAAAATACTGATAATGGACTGAAAATATAATGAATATTACAGACCTGACGTGTTCCCTCATAGGATTTTCCTCCTGGAATAGTGGATGAACATTTGTTGAAATTTTTCTCATCAGTCACAGAAGCACATTTCCTGGAGCTGTACCTAGTGAAGGGTGGCAGAGTGGTGATCACATTGTTGCTGTCCTTGGCTTCAGTCTTACTGAACTTACTGCTTTGCAGTTGACTGTATCCCCCTATTACCTCGGTTTTTCGAACTTTAATTTCTCCTACATTAGTGTCTGTGCTCTTTGGTGGAGGTGTCGGTGCCACCTGCAATAACAGCGAAGGGGTGAAAACTTAATGAGATGCTACTATTTGGCCAAAAAGTCAATATTTAAGGTTTAAAACAATACTTCACATGCACTCTGGAAGACGGAAAAGTTAATGAAATTTTTCTTACACATTTCATGACATTTAATCATTCATACCATGCTATCAGAGTCATCTAGTGTAATAAAATACAAGAACAAGCATCAACCAATGCATCATATCAGAAATTTCCAATCACGTGATGCATTAGAAAAATTATGATGTAACTATCTAGCCATGGGTCTGAATACTATAACTGTTCATTAAACAGAAGAACTTGCTACTTCCTTCCACAAATTACTGCTTTGGCCTTCTATGTATTGCATTATACTTAGTCATTGCTAGTGGCAACTGATTATAAACTTCTGACCCCACTGAAATAAAGCTTCTGTATTGATTTCCTCATTTTCACAGGTTCTCTGGTCTTGAACTAGATAAGTCAGTCAGTTAATCAGTCAATCAGACAGGTAGTCCAGCAATCAAACTAACCATCCCAAACATCTTACCACCAATGATCTTTAAGTATGTAATTGTGGTTTTGGTTAGGGGTGTCATCACAAAATTCTTAGGCAGAAGGTGTTTTATGAACAGAAGTTCTGAGATCCCAGACAAATTACATAGCATGAAGTGATTAAAGGCAGGATATTTATGAATAATGTGCTCAGTAGAATATGGGGGGAAGGGGGGAAAGAGTCATTCATTATTTGAAGATGTGACACATGTACTAGCAGCGAGACCTTAAAATATTAATGAGATCTGATATGCTGTCACTGGTGAATATGAGAAGTTGGTTACTGTGGGAAGCAGAGGTATTTTAATGGTAGAAGATTATGACTTTTCTGTTCTCAAAATGGAGGCATCACATTACACTGAAATACTGGTATCCATATACCAAACCATATAGCATCTAAACACAGTAAAAAAGCATTCTTCTTAAAGTCATTCTTCTCAGCAGCACTCACCAAGAGGTTGGCAGTTCTTGGTTTGACCTTGTTAACATCTGTAGTGACATTAGGCATGCTGAAGCCTGCCTTGGATTTTACTGTATTGTAGCCACCAGCCTTTGATTCACCTCTAGATCTGTGGTCGATACTTGCAGAACTCTGGAAACAAACATACTGTATTACAAAAATGGCATTTTATAGGCCATATTAAAAGAAACTACCTAAGACAGGTTTGGACAACTATCATTACTCAGGATTTGGCTCAGGCTGAAGGATCATTAGACAAAAAGCTTCACCTGAAAACTTATATTATTCAGTAACTGATAAATAGCTAAGAGTTATTAGTTCTGACTGATTGTAGTTTCTATCCATAATCACAATAACACTTTTCATTATTTATAATGAGTGCATAAGCCCATACGTATATATGAAAATTAATGTAAGATAGTTATGTGGTGGCACTTATATTATTACAGCAATCCTAATGGTTACCTTGAAACATAAATAAGAGCTGAAACCCTACAATTAACAATGAATGAATAATGGAAAATACCTTGACGTTACTTTCATTGAAGGATGAACAGTCAATCTGACAGTAGCACAGTGCAGATGTGGTAAGTTTGTGACATTAATTTAAATGACCTAGGAAGTTAAATGGTTTATGCAGAAGTACTACTTAACTGGTCTCTCATTTTGTGGCTAGAACACAGGGTGTGAGTTCTCTGGTTACTCTGGTAGGCAGATATGAATATTTCAGAAGAATGCATTGCCTGCATGTTCACCCATATGTCTATCTCCTGATACCAAGAGGACACAGCATTTCTTCCAAAATATAGCTAACCACCTGCCATAACTCAAATGTTATAACCCAACATTCCATACTAATGAATTTCCACCACTGTGACAAGCTGAAATCTTAGAGAATGAGAGTGTTTGAGAACAAAATTCTTAGGAGAATATTCATACCAAAGATAGAAGATGCAGCAAAATAAGAAGTATATAGTATAGTTCTTCGCAATTCGTATGCTCCTTTCAATAGTGTTGAGATTAACATGAGGAAGAGAAGAAAACTATACAGAATCACCTTTATATAATCAGTAATCCATCCATTAATCCATTATGTATGATAGCAGTAGAAACAGAATGTTAGCTGAAAATGTCATGGGAAGAGAACACTTGGGATAACAATATTAAAATAAATTAAGAGAGAAATGGGGCATGGAAAAGTAATCCAGAAGGAATGAACATGGAGTTTGTTGAGAGTAGGAAACAATGTTGGGTTTATGTGAACATGCTGATGAGATCTCAGGTTCTATAACAGAAGATTTATTCACAAGCAGAATAAAACAATTCCTGATTATGAAGACCCCACACAGTGGAATTAGTTCTATGTCATGAAATCTTGCGCATTATCCTGCTTGACAGCATTGTTCCATTATTACAGCAATGTTTCTTCAGCCCCATACCTGCCTCTCATTCACCTGATCCCTACTGGAAGGGTGTACTGATACTGACACCACCTGTTGTGAGCTGCGCGTAATGAAAGATTCCTCCAGGTCAGTGCTACCATCAGCATGTGTTTCCTCTTCCTAGAACATTGCATAGTTTGTCTGCACAATCAGATCTTATATAAAAAATACACTTTGACAAATGGTACATTAGGAACTCAAGTAAGTCTCTTGAAGACTTAATGTCATTCCTTTCATCATTCCAAATGAGGATCTGATAACTGGATTAGGGTTACAAGGTATTTAATCTAGTGTACAGGCAACACTGCAGGCTAACTCTGGATGCCTAATCTTTAGTTAGCATAATCATTACTTGTGACATGGACTGACAGTGCAATTCAAAGAGTGAAATTTGTAGCAGTATCATTATTACAAATAATCCATGTGTAGCCCACCAATTAAAACGCAATTCCAAAACTTCACCTTCTGTAACTTAATGAAATTGGTATATTTGGTGCTCCAAGAACTTAAACAAAATTGTGGGTTTGTGCACCTCTTGATATAATTATATTGCACTTCACTTACACAAAAATAAAAAATTGTACATGTGGGCCAAATGGGGCCTGAAGAACAGGAAATACAAAGAGAACAAGGAGGCAGAAGAGGAGGAGGAGATTAAGGATAAGGCATATTGTATTGAATTATGTCTTATTAATATCTGTAGTCTGAATGTTTTAGACTGTTAGTTTATAATCAATAAAAGCAATGTATTATAATACGTACTTGTACTGCATTATGTAAGTTGTATTGCATTATAGTTTATATAGTTTTGTGTTTTCATTTGCATTAATATATTTCAAACTATTAAATTTGCAGCATTCTTAAAGTATAGCCACAGCATTTTTAATATAGACTGTTGAAAAGTAAAAGAGCATCGACATACGATTCACAACAAATTTCATCAAAATAATTTAAAAGGCTCTTGAGTTGAAACATGCAGATAAGGAGACAGATTATGGATGGATGGACAACCAGACATAATATCCCAGCATACACCTTACGCACATCATGCCAGGATGTATAATAATTAATATTTTTGAACAGTATGTCTAACACAAAACTTGGGCAACAAATGGGCACTTCCTCTAGTCATGCATAATTGCATCTGCAATGACCAAATAAACAAATAAAACTCACTTTTTTGATATTACAGGCACTAACCTTAAAGTTTGGTTTTCACACACACACACACACACACATTTTAATACAGTAGACAGCATACCTCGGAGTCCCTCATGATCTTCAACATATCTTGCTTCTGCAGCTTTTTGACTTCCTTCTCTGCACTGGGTTGACTCTGTGGTGTATCCTCAGACCTCTCCCAGCTGGGAGCAGACTAAATTCAAAGCAAAACAGGGTGAATACCTAAGAATGAATTCATATTGGCATCTTAAGAGTGGTATTCATATCTGAGCATTAATGAAGAACTTAATAGATAATAACAGCAAATTCACAAGTATTAAAACGTACACTTTCACATATAATCCACTAAGATACCGACATGCTTCGATCTTCTTTGAGTCATCCTCAGGAATATTATATCGAGCAAGCATATATAAAACACAGATAAATTAGCAAATATATTAAAATTTTAGTCTTTAAAATTGTGGGTACCATAAAGTTCGCAGTAGACGTATGTGCATAATTGGTCCATATAATGCGAATATCAGAGTGTTACAGAATTATAGGTGTTCACACTGTGAGAACGGCAAGTGTACATTGTGGTAGCTAATATTTGTGCTAGCTATCCATACATACACTTGCTCTCATAATGTCAATGTTTGTGAAGGATAATAATAAGATATATCTTCTGCAAACAAGCTGTGAAGATAAGAACAGGATTAAAATGATTCAGAGTCATTCCAGTTTCATTATAGCGGAATTAGTTTTGGTCTTATAGGGCATGAATTTCAACAGTACCACAACCAATAACATTGTTACCTTAAAGATTTCAAGCTCCTCTCCTCTAGAGTGGTTCCTTCTATTTCCACCTCTACCCCTCAGAGGCTTTTGAGTCACATCACTGCTTCTAGACAAGGTCTCACCACCCAGGTTCCTTGCTGAGGCCTGTGGCTGGTCATTTGTCATTGCATCAGCTGATAACTTATTTCTGCTTCCATCCAGCCTGACAGAGGCTCTGTGATACGTCCTCTGTTGTCTGGTGTCTGTACTTCTCTCTGTCCCTACCAATTCTCTGGATCTGTTTCGGAACTGTCCTCTACTTCTTGGTTCATTTACTTGAGCACCTACTTCAGCAACATTTTGATGACTTGCAAATGTTGATGTGGATCTCATATCTGCTTCCCTAGGGGTAACTTCTGCTGTGGTTGTCCTTCTGGTGAACCCTATCCTTGGGATATCAGTTGAGGAACTGTCTGATAAAGCAAAGGCACTGCTTGGTACTTCTGGAAGTTTACTGATATAATTTGAAGGCCGCCTATTGTGATGTCGTGTGTTGCCAGAACTTACTGAGTCAGACACAGAATTAGCAACTCCATTCCTGTTCCTGCTATCACCCGTCTGGGATGAAATAAACTTCCTGCCACTTCTGCCCAGATCATCTATCCTTCTCATTTCAAACAGGTTCACTCTCTTAATGCTTACTGGCTCTGGAGAATCTGTAACTAGAAGTGCTTGCTTTAATCCTAGGTGTGCTGGTACACCTGTTGTGGTGGACACTGGAGCAGATACTCCTCTTTCATGTACTACCTGGACAGATGTTAAGGATTCTGTTAATGGAGATAATGAGGATGTTTCTGTTCTGAGGGACTGCAATGAGGCACTATGCCTTACATTAGCTAGTGCATTGTCACTGTTCAGTGAGCTCTGCTGCCAGCGACCTCCAGTGGATACACCACGTCTGCCAGATATCTTGGAAGTTTCTGCATATGGTGTTGATTCTTTCCTATTTTGGGAATTCCTTGAAGATTCTGATGAGGGGCCTTCTGACCTATGGGGAGACTCTGCAGATTGTGCTGAGTTTCTCCTAATTTGGGAATTCCTTGATGACTTTTCTGAGGGGCCTTCTGACCTATGGGGAAATTCTACAGACAGTGCTGAGTCTCTTCTATCTTGGGACCTCCTTGAAGATCCTGCTGGCTGCCTTTCTGACCTGCGAGAACTTGTTTGAGTTCTCCTGTGCTCAATTTTACTGTTGTTCCCTGCAGCAGAGACATGTCTGGAGGTTGGAGTACTATCAATGTGTTGCCTGGGGCCTTCTGGCCTGATGGTTGTCTCTTCTGTAGCAAAATGCCGTTCATGGTATGTTGTGCGTGGGGAGATGAGTTGATGTGTCACCTGGGTCTTCACTGAGGATGCACTATCTGGTTCAGGGACCTGCAGACAGTAGAGGTTATCATGAAGCAGATAAAAGGAATATAGGATTTAAATTTTTCAATAAGCTTCTGCTTCACTCATCATATGTGTGTCTACACTGTTTAATGCTATGTACAAAGAAGCACATGAGAAGGTACTGTTAACATCTGTGTGTTTGAACAACAGCATAAATTGTGCATCACTGGAATATGAACACATATTTTCCAAATGCATTGTTTGCAACATTGTAAGCTGCTTTTGCTATATGGTTGATTTATAACAGTGGCAAACCTAATCATACAACAGCTAGGCCACGTTAAGGGTAAAGATTTCAATCTGTTGCTCAGCTCAACATCATGAGGATGTGTTGAGTGCTGTGAGAAAACTCTTGCATTTTCATTGTAGTTGTTTCTTAGAATGACAAAATAGCTTATTGTACCAGCTTCATTATGTCTGATGAAAGAGACCCACTGTTGAATGGGATGGATGAAATAAGGCACCCAAGTTATTGTATGAAATTAATGAAGTTCCAAATGTCCCCACCAGGGATAGAAACCTTGGCAGTAATGAGAAACAAACCAAAATTCTCCCTGAATTATTACAAGACGAGCACAAAATTGATGAAATTACTAGTACAAGGAACTTGGAATCATCTGTGGGCAACCTTAGTTCCTAAACTGCTGAGATATTTTCATAAAACTTGGTACTGACTAAATTGAAGGTTGTCTCATAGGTTTAATTTTGATTCATGTCAGGCCAAATGTTCCTCTAACATTTAATTTACACAGATGTCAGATTTGTGAGTAGGATACTTGATCAGTTTTCCTGAAAGGACTCATTGTACAAAAACTTGTCATGTAACACATTATAAAAGTGGCTTTGTATCTGTGATAAGTGGACACAAAGAACAGTGAAAAAAGCAAAACTGAAAGCTCAAGTCAGTCCCCCTCTCTAAGTTAAACCGTTCCTGCATATAGAACCCATGGCTGGTATGTGAAAATTGAGCCTTCAAAACTAAGGCTAAAACTAAGGGTTTACCCTAATGCTACTGGTGGGAAGAGGCTCCAGCTGGGAAGTTAGTTCTTTAGAAAGGAATGCTTGGTTGAATGGATGTCTGGAGACTGAACTCAAGGCAGGTCGTGATCACACTGGCTGAAAGCCTCCTTCATTTCAGTGATGATCACTTCAAAGTGAAGGCTTCCATGATGGGTGGAAGTGTGTTGTGTCACTTTTAAGTTGCTTTACATCTAAGTAAAATCACACAATACCTCAGATGGGGAAGCTGGTTAGTGTTAGACATTAATAGATATGTCTGCTTATCAGAAAACTGTTAACCTATGATTGGGATTAATATGACTTGCTATACCAACAATTTATTAGGTAAGAGACAGTGATATGGAAATACTTTAGTAGTGGTTTTATGCAATGGCTATACATTTTGCCACTCCAGACTTCTCTGATTCTGAATTAAACTGCTCTTTATTGTAATAGCAGTAATGTGACAGCATAATAGAAACGGTTTGAGGCCTAGTTTATAGTGACACTGTTGATAAACACATTATACAAACTGAAACCTTGTTCCATTTGATGAAGGTAACATCTAATGAGTTATGTTACATGAAGCGTCACAACTGTACTGTACTCACATGTATAATTGCGCTTCTACTGCTGGTCCTTTTCCTGCTCTTCACTGCAGAACTGCGGTCACTAGGTGCAATCTGCTGGGGGGGCAACTGCTCGCTGGACTGATGATGCTGTGTTCTCTCTGGATGCCAGGCACCTGGACTTTCTACTACGAGTTGCTCATCTCTTGTGTTATACTTGCGACTGCCCCGTGATGGTGCATTTGCCACCACTGCTTCTATGTGCTGCAACAACCAAATTTTCATGTCATATACAAGAATAAGTTAAGTATATGGCTAAATTTAAAGGTATTATTTGTATAGTTCAATGTACAGACTATAAAATAAGTCTGTCACATTTGAACCATCCACACACACCACTCAATGAAAAAACAGCAAGCTACACTGTCAAGAAGTGAGGGAGAAATGGGCCATATAGGTTTCACAGTTAAATGAAAGCAGTGAAATCACTCATATATATTACGGTTCCATTTGCTCTTCCTGTACTAATCAAACAGCAGTACAATGGCAGCAGCAATTTATGACATGCACCAGGCACTATGACCTTGTATGTATGCAGGTTTATTGCAATTTCCCCCACAACTTTCTCTGCTGATTGGTACAGGATGCATGGTACCAGAGGTGGTATGATAAGCACAGCATGTTTGCAAGAACATTAACATTCTGTTTGTACAAATTTACTAAGTAGTCCCTAGTCACCTCTCATCACACAGTACGGTAAAGGTAGCATGTGTGGTCACGTCAGAAACTTCCTTGTTCACACTCACTAATCCACTATCATAAGCTAACTGACCCAGTAAGTGGCAAGTCATGGATTCCATTCTTCTGGGACATGATGCCATGTCAGTAGGTAACTGAATCATGACATTTCGGGGAAAGAGACCTCATCTTTAAGGGTCGTAATATACAAGAAGACTCATGCATTATCATAACGAATGAAATCCTCAGCTACACTGCTGCGATGACCTGAAAACTCACCAGTCGTAAGTTCTTTGGTGGAAAGAATAGTTGGGTAGTTCGATTTTTTCTGTAGCTGGTTATATCATTCACTGAATAGGTGGTTACTTAATTATTCTTTTATAGTTGACTGATTATGGTCTATGCCAGCGAGGCAAAGCATAAAGTAGCAGATGCCATGTACTCGATTTTGAGGAAGCAGTCTGGCTCTGTGACGTCAAGTGCAGCCATTTGCTTCTGATGGTCACAAAAACCCGTGGCCAGTTACGCAACTCCCGGCCAGCAACAACTTTCCCTGGTCCAGTTACAGAATGGGTAGGGAGAGATTCACCTTGACACTACGTCAATGGAAACTTCTACATCCTTTATTATTGGTTTGTTCTGGTGTTTGCATTCTGAATCTAGCACATTCGTTGCCAATTTCTCCAGCTCATGGTTGCCAGGCTTTTTATAAGGGCTCTACTTGACCTTAAAGTTACATACACTGGGATGAAACCAACTGTTCCTAGAGTTACACGTAAAGAGGTGACACTGTAACACATCTGTTGTAACATTATCTTAAATTTTTCATACGGCTAGATCTCTTTATTTAAAGTTTATATCATAACATCTGCGGGATGCTTTCGTTTATTGCGTCTACCTGTTGAATAAGGGTTACGAATTCCCGATAACCACTGGTGATAGGAGTGCTGAGTGTTCATAAAATGTGGACTTCTTGGTGCGGCTCTTGATGCAAGGCAAAAACCTGGGGAACGTATACTGAAAAACTATTAGATTGTTAAAACGTATACATATTCCGCCGTGAAACGGAAAATTATCGATTTATATCAGTATAACCGTATGGATCAGAGTAACTATAAGTCGAAAGCAGTCCCGAAAGTTGTCAATAGATGGAACCTAGATTTGCTTTCATCGTCGCAGACTTCCGAGATGTTTGATAACTTCCGCTTCCGTGTAGCAGCCCTCCGATGACCCACTGTGCTGAAGTTACAACTCTTTCTCGTATCAGTACAACTTAACGGGTTTGAAATCGGAAGTTCCTGTGTCGAACACAAGGTGTAAGGTGATCTCGATATGCAGAAAAGAGTAATGTTAAAAAAAAGAATATGGCGTGTGTTAGAAAACTCGATCTGTCACATGGTGGACATTAGAGAATTCTCTTTTAAATGTCCAAGGCATTAAAATTGACGTTCTTTGCCAAACCAATCACAGTTTAACGTAATTTAACGGCTCTCACAACGCCAGGACAAAGTGAGGCAATATATATGAGGGGCGATAGAATGGAAGGTGAGCCTCTTTGAATTGCATTGTTAAGGTTAATTCGTCCCTTTGCCAAAGAAACCGATCATAAGGGCCTATTTGGGGACTGAAGCGTCTAAATTATCAACTTTGGCACTATGTTACACGAGTACCCAACTTCGCAAACCGACCTCATAATTCACTGGAAAATAGTACAGAATACGTGCCCCTACAGGTGAATTGAATTCTGGCCATCAAGACCGATAATCAGCTACTTTTTCGATCAGAAATCCCACTTGATTCACTAAGATTGTTGGTAAAATTAATTAAGACGAAGACGGACTAGACATGTGGCACTGATAAAGATGCTGTAAGTGCATAGGCTACAATATTTTGGTTGCAAATTTTGCGAAGGGGGCTACTAGGTCGACTGAAGAGTAAATGACTGTAACTGTTTAAAACTGCACATGTTAGGAAACAATATGGGGACGAGTAGTATATTAAAGGGACTTGGGGTGTGGTTGACGAGCATGGTGCGCAACTTGTGGAGAATGTAGAGACAGACACGAACAAACCAGTCGACTCGATCTCAGGTCCTCACAACAGTGATGACGAAGACTCAAGTCTTAGGCGAATGAACACATGCGGCTTGGTTTATAGGTACCAACGTCGGGAGGAGTTTGTTATCTCCATCTTCAGGGTGGTCCCTTGGTCTCAAAGCGTCATATCCCAAGAAGACCAATCCTAAAGTCAGTCGACTGTTTGATTTATTCTAAAATATTTTATGCAGCGTGATGCGAAAGATTCTTGCCTGTAGAGTAACGTAATGAACTAAATATGGAGAGAGTGACCTGGCAACACGATACCGGGTGAAACTGTTGCAAAAACCCCAGTTGTAAGCGAGAGTGCCCCCTCCACCTGCCTGGGGCTAAGGGAACCTGTTACGTTTCTAATTTCCTGGACTTGTCGATTTGTATGAAACCGACTGGACGCGTTATCCTTAATTTAATCAGTGCAGTAATAGCAGGTAAGATCTGCACAACAGGTTTTTCCTCTTTCGTAGGACAAAATATGCACTTCAGTAATTCTGTCATATTGTTTCCGGATTTGTGTACCAAATACTTACCAAAAAATATGTTACTTTAATGGCGTAAAAAAGGTCACAGGCCCAATGTGTCCACATGTATGCAATAAGCTCCTTTATGTCTATTGATTCGAGACACCTAGGAACTCTATAACTGCTTATGAGTTCAAAAGTATCTTTTGAAAACGTAATGGTATTGTAAATGGATATAGTCAAGTAAATGCCGTGTTCCAGCAGCAATCCGGATCCCGGTAATCCGCATCAACGGCAATTTTGGGCCAACTATAGTCCAGTGTTTAGTACAAAAATTATTATTATTATTATTATTATTACCACCACCACCATCATCATCATCATCATCCTAGACCCTTAGGTACAGTATTTCGGCTTTAAGGAGTTTTATTTTAGAACTGAGTGAGTTTTTTTTTATGTTACCTATACTAAGATTTTCCCTTCGATGGTCCGGATTGCCGGGTTACCCGGACCGCCCCTTCTATTATTTAGTCCGGGTGAGTGAGTGCTGTAATAATATGTTAAAACTGATCATTGTATCTAGTTGGATTATATTAAATACCCAATTATATTGAAATTAATTACAATTATTCTCTCCACAATTTTGTATTAGACTTATAACGGCGAAACAATTAATAACGATTAATAGTGTTATGCTAACGGAATTGTTTCCTTACTAAACAGAATTCTGATTATTGCTGTGTGTTTTCTTGGATGTGCACTGACGTTACATTCGCAAACGTGCTGGGAGGTGCCTTGAATTATTTTGTGGAAGTAGTTCTACGAATGTGTGACCATAAGAAGAGCATGTTACGGAATTATACTCATCCTTTCGGATTTGGAGGGATTCTTCGGCGCATTTGAAAGAAAATTGACACGAGGCTTAGGATTCTAAATGTCAGGAATCTCGATAGATCAAGGAAACAGAAAACAGTAGCAATAGAATTTAAAAAGTAAAATATAGTTTTTATTTATTGCGATTACACGAAGTCAGATGGGATAAGATATTTATGTATATACAGGGTGTCCCAGGAGGAATGTGCCAGACTTCGGGAGGGTGTTCCTTATGCTAAACTATACCGATATAACCCAAAACACCTAAGTCCAAAGTGGAACGGTTACGGAGATAATG
>Ga0123355_10013086_pt1 | contig 12889 bp, 14 predicted proteins | sample TergutEmb28metaG_3_FD_89872 | JGI IMG/M metagenome (GOLD analysis project Ga0123355, IMG submission 89872) | Embiratermes neotenicus P1 segment gut microbial communities from Petit-Saut dam, French Guiana - Emb289 P1 | ecosystem: Host-associated > Arthropoda: Insects > Digestive system > Gut ... | reverse complement strand
TTTGCTAATCTTTCGATTTCAACCTTGTCGCTAGAACCAGAACCAGTGTCACTAAGAATAATAAGCCCCACATTGCTTGTTAAGGCTTGAATTAAAATATTGGGGTCAACATGATGTGTGCGTTTTGTATACGAGACAATTTCAAAGTTCTCGTAGCTTATATATTTAAAAAAAGCGCAGGAGATTGCGACAGCACAAGCACCATCAACATCATAATCTCCATACGCTAAAATACGCACACCATTTTCGACTGCCTCTTTAATAGCTAAAGAAGCCCTATCGACATTTGTAAACATACCTTTACTCCTCAAGGTTGAAGTTTCTTTTCCTACTGAAAGCAGGAGCAGTAAACATAGTTGGCAAAGTATCCACGTCCACTTTTCCTGTTTGCTGCTGTAGTTTTATTACATTGCTCTCTTTACTTGTTGCTTCCAAATTAGAATCCCTGATTCCAGATAGCAATGCATGAGGATAATTCTCGTTATACATAACAACGAGCCTTCCCATATGTCTGGTTGCCGCTACATAGAAAACACGTGCTTCTGAATTATGGTCTCCAATATCTACAGAATCCTGCTCCACTGGTTCCTCAAAATTACCTATGATAACACGCTCATATTCAGAACCCTTTGCTCCGTGAATAGTGGACACTGTTAAACTTTTTGCAGAGGAAGGATTAATGTAGGTTTTTTGAACATTTATCACTGTAGAAAGAGCACCTGATAAATTTCTTTCCCCACTCAAATCCCGTTCTAACCAGAGCATGATATCTTTAAGGTAGATATCACGCTCACTCTTATTCACGAACTCATAATAGTTCTTAAAAAACATTTGAATCAAAGCAGAAATGAACTTCTTAGTAGGGAGCTGATTTAACTTTAACGCAATCTCTTGGACTAAAAGCAATTGCATTATAGCACCTTTTCTTCTTGTCGCCTGCTCTAACAAAGGGGCAAAGTCCAAGTACCTCCAGTCTAATGTTTCTGGAAAATTCATCGGTTGTCCTTTCTTATCAAGCCCTAAAAATTCCGTCATCTCCGCCTTACTAAATGGAAGAATCTTAAATAAATCCTGCCATGTGTCCCTCGTTCCCCTAACAAAAAGATTACTCATTAAATAGGTGAACTGTGAATAGAACTTGTGAGTGATAAAAGAGGATGAGTTTACATAAGTTGTTGGGATTTTCTTATCAAATAATGCACGCGATAAAGCTATGGAATCATTCCTGTTCCTATAAAGTACAGCAGTTGTTCTGAATTGCTCTGCTTGATATTCTTTAATAACACCTTCAACCGCTTCTTCCCCGTCCTTGTAAGGTACAAGTGCAAATGTCCCTCCAGTCTTAACTGTCTTAATGGGAAAATAATCTCGACCTTGAATCTGTTTCAAAATATTCAAAGCGAAATTAATATTCCCATCTCGACATCTCCTGTTGGTGGTCATTTGAAAGTGAGTTGCATCCAATCCTGTCAACTCATTGTAACGAGCGATATTTTCTAAACTTGCCCCATTAAATTCATATAGGGTTTGGTCAGGGTCACCAATGGCTAAGGTCTGTGCATCGTCGCTTACAACCCTACGGAATAGGTCAAACATAAGAACTGTAAAATCCTGAATTTCATCAGCCACAATAATATCAATCTTGTTTGTCACTTTCTTACTCACTTCAGGAATATCCATCAAAGTGATAGCCAACTTAATATAGTCTGAAAAATCAAACATCTTTAGCCTTGACTTTGTAGTGTCATACAATTTAAATACTTCTACCACATCATCAAGTTTTAAATCAAATTTATCTAACTTGTGTAGAAACGGCTTGATAGAATCATGGTTTCCTGTGTACATAGACAAATTAGTATACAGCGAATATAACTCTATCCACATTGATTTGGGTATCTTTGTGTTGGGATACTTTCTTTCTACAATAGAAAATAATGTAGCTTCCAAGATAGAAGGTTTAGATAACTCCGCTGAACGTAACTTTAGAAAACTAAGATTTTCTTTCACCAATTTCATAGCAAAAGCATGAAGCGTGGATACAGTTATACGTTCTGTAGAATAGCGGGCATGATTGGGGTCATCATTTAACAACCCTAAACTTTTGAATGCTTCATACATTTTGGCATGAACTTGATGAATGTCATCAGTGTTATGCTTGTTATAAACATAACTTTGTATCTCTGTAGCAAAGTAAGAAGTTGAAGCAGACCTCGGCACTTCCCTATTCTTCTTTGTTGCGTCAACAACCTTTTCTAGCTTCTTTAAACAAACCCACATTTGGCTTAATGTCGTTTTCGTACCTCCAGCAGGTGCTTTCACCAGCTTATGTTGATGCTTTGAAAGCAGAATGTCCACAACCTCTTTGTCTAAAGTGTAGCCTAACTTACCATACACGCGATGTATGATTTCGTAATAAATGTCTGACATAAAATTTACCTCCAAGTACAAGTAACTCTGCTCATCAAAAATCCATTTATGGGGCAGAGATATCCCTTCCTAATCAATTCCTCAAGGGGAACAGAAGGAATAATAAGAGCAAGATTATGAGACAGATTCAAGCCTGAATTCCTCTCTGCCCAGATTCCCTGTTCAGCAACCTTTTCTTCTTCCCTTACAACAATCTCTCTTGTAAGGGGATGAGGCAAGGTTTCGCGAAAATCACTGTATGTCGCTCTTGTACTCTCATATAGTTCCTTATCAGTCATGTCAGTTATAAATCGAACAGCAGAAGCCAAAGTCTTCTTCATAGTATATTGCATTTCTCCAATGCCGTAAGGAGAAAGGCAAGAAGTGAACAACTTGACATCATATTTCTTTACAAAATAAACTTCCCCATTTATCTTTACAAGGGAGAAGTTAATAAAGCGAGTATCTTTTTTGAGATAATCAATTAATTTATTTTCGTCCACACTCTCTACAACGCAATCCTTTGTTATTGTCAAAAGTTTTTGTTCGCCTTCACAGTCTATAGGCGTTACTATTGCATTTACCTCAATTTTCTGAATATAACAAGGAATATAAAAGAACTCACCAAGTTGGATTAATGAAGGACAGTTGAATATATGGAACAATTTTTCTGTAATTGTTAGATAGCTAGAGAAAAAGTAATCCGTTACTAAGTTGCGTGCATATATTTCTTCGCTGGAATCCTCTGAAAAAATAACATCCCCTAGAGATTTACGCAGTTTATAATAATTGTTCCTCTCCGTATTTGCTCCAAGGGAATTTGTTGTTGTCAAAAGTAAAAATCGACCTGCTATCGGCTGCATATCAGCGAATAGTTTACTCTTTAGAGTTTTTGCTTCCTCTGCTGTAGGCACTTCTAACATAGTTGTATTATCAAACTGGTCTGCAAGCGGGATATATGAAACAATTTCAATCTCAGGGAAAGTGTCTAAAATATCTCTAACTACCTCTTGATATCGCACCATATCTGGTATATTAACATACACTTTTATTGCAAAAGCAATGTTGCTGTCAACAAAGGAAAGGTTTGTAGTGATTTTCTGGTGGAGAGTATCCAAGTAATTAGCATCTCTTTCATTCACATCAAATATAATAAAAGGGGTTCTTGATGCAAATATTAGATTAAATGAATCTGGCAAAATAAACATATTATTGAGTAAAACATCTATATCGGAAATCTTTGAGAGATAATCGGCATCAACAATATATGATACTGTAACTTGGTTTAACTCTCTTCCCAATGCTCTATTTTGAGCGAGTACATATTTTAAATCTTCGTTGGTAATACCTACTTTAAAGGATTTTCGTAGATTCCTTGACTTTTCTATCATCACGGAATACTCCTTCTCAGTTATGTTTGCCAACGAATTGTTATTAATAGTTGTTAAGGCGTTCATAGATTCCTCCTTACGATTTTGACAATGAATCAAATAAAGTAGTTACTTCCTCTATCCAGTCTTCATCAATAGGCTCTTTTTCTACCTGTTCCTCTACTACTTCAGCGACATTTTCTAAACCTGCCACAATCTCTATAGCTCTCCTATCCAAACCATAAAGCAGAATAGGATTTTGCAAAACAAAAACAAAGGTAATGCCTTCCTCGGCATATTTTGAAACTAATGTCCGAATTAAATGAAGACTCCTTATGTTAGCTGAATTAAAGGCTTCGTCATAATATACTGTATCAAAACCGTATCGTTTGCTTATCGTAACTATGGCGCAAAAACTAAGAACTTGGTTTAACATATCACCTTCTACTACTTTAGGTGGTATTTGCCGTCCACCCTCATCCTGCAATAATAAAACCAATGTTTGCTTATTTCGGAAAACACGTGGTTTCAAGACAACCTTATATTGCTTGTGGGGAAGGCATGAATTAATACCATTTTGTATTTCTGTTTCTAAGATAGACTTTATCTGCTCGGCATATGATTGCCGTGCTTTCTCTAAAACAACCTTAGCTTTCTTCTGCGTTTCATAAGCCTCAAGGGTTTGCGTGTACTCATCATATTTCTGATTATAACGCTCGTCTGCTAATTTCCACCGCTCGTTGCTGACTTTATAATCTTGCAACTTACCTTTGTGCAAAGAGAACAATGCCCTTAAATCCCTTGGTCGTCCCAATCTACCTCACCTCCCCATCGCCAGGAAGGTAGTAACATCTAGTGTTAAACTTAACTATATGTGTTTCTAAGACTGGGTATAGGATGAAGTCGTTTAAAGTAGAAAGTATACGTAAGACTCCAGCGTCCACCACCTTAATCACCTTGACTTTCTCATTTAACACTGTCATTTCCTTGTACTTCTCTTTAGGGTCGTCTGCCTTGTAACGGAACTCTTGTTTAATTTGGTCGTTTAGTGGCAGTCGCACCTTTTCACCGTAATCTGAGCTTGCGACTAAAGCCTTTGCTCCTAAATCAAGAATCAAACCTTCGGTTCTACAAGACTGAATAAATTCCTTAAAGTCAGAAAGAGATACAGTTACTTGAATCTGGGGATTAAACTTGTTTTTGATAAAAAGGAAATCTTCCACAAAGGTTGTCTGCGGGTTGATTGTGGCTGTAAATGCTTCTGAGCTGTCCTCTAAAACAATGCGTATTGAACCACTCATAAGTAGTAATGACTTAACTTCCTTTATATCCACCCTCTTTAAAATCCATGAAGAGAATGATGTGCTAATAGTAGGGTCAAGGCTCTCATCATGATAAAAATATAAACCTTGCTTACCCTTGAGAGAAATATAACCTTTGTGTATTGTGATTATAGAATCTCCTGTAATCCTCAATACTTGTTGTACCCAAATCAGCCATTTCTTGCTAACGGGCTTGCCACCTACAAGTTGCGTTTTTAAATTATTGAAAAAGGTTGCATTAAAAGTTTTTGTCGCTACCTGTAATGGCATTTCATTTAACACGAGTTCAAACCCCATGTCTGTAATTATAATAGAAAGTGAGTCTATGCCATTCTTGTTGTGTGGCAGTTTAGACAAAAAATTAGAAGGTAAAGTGTGAGCAATCATATTGGGGATATCTTCATTGATATAGGCTTCATATGTTCTTAAAAAATAAGCCTCCCCATGATTGACTAAAAAAACGAGGCTACCATCTTGAAATATAATGGACACCTCTTCAGAATTTTTTAAAATCTTACGCAATGTAGGGTATTCTAAACTAAGACTTATAACTAGCTTCATTTATTTTTCCCTCCAAGTCATCATAAACATAATTGAGTAGTTGCTGTATTTCCCTATCCACCTCCTCAATTTCCTGTGGTGTGAATGTCCCTTTGTCAAGAAACGCTTCAATCTTTGTCTTGAGTAGGGAGTATTCAACTTGCTTATCATCTGATGTAAAATCGTCCTCTGGTAATAGAGCAAGACGTTCACGTATTTTCTTAACCCTAGCAATATTGTTGTCACGAGAACTCTTTGCTTTATAATTGTGTTCTTCACCCTTCTTGATAAGGGCATTAATATCGTCTTCAGTTATAGTCCGCATTATAAACTCCTCCTTATATCCTGAATTAAGTTTCTAACAGCTTCGTCTGTCACAGTCTCCATAACGATATCAAGAGGATTATCATCCCCAAACATAGATATAACCTGCAAGCTGTTTATTTCCTCTGTGAGTTTCTTTCTTTGCATACTCTCACGGGTTTTCTCACGTGACTTCTGGTAAGCAACTTCATCAACAATATCTTTTCGCTGGTGTAATTTGAATTGCTCCAAAACGACTTCACTAAAACAACCTTCTTCATCAAACCTAAGTATTGGAATATACCTTGTTCGATAATCGTCCTCAACCTCGCTTACACTGGTTCTTAGTAGACTTCCCAAGTTATAAACCTTAGCCCCTCTATAATCCCATTCCTCCACAACTGTGTGTACATGACCAGAGAAAATATGAGTTATTCCCTGTGTAGCGACGTTATAACGTCCTTTAACAAACATAGCGTTTTGCGCTAAAGCATTATCACTTATTAAATCATCATGCATCACAATGATTCCATGTGGCTGAATGAGTTTGGGGCTAGTTTTCCAACTATACAAAAGGATATCCGTGCCGTTCATAGAGATTCGTTCAGGTGTTAAGACTTCATTCCATAAACCTTCAGGACGTACCTTTTTATATAGGGAAGCAAAGGGTTCGTTTTGTATATCCGTCATAAACGCATATATTGGATTGTCTTTGGAATAAGTTACTTCATGATTCCCAAAAGTAAGATAGAATTTATCAAAAGGCTTGATTAGATATCTTAATTGGTTGTATACTTTAGTGTATTGTTCACGAGACTTCTTTGAATGGTCAACAATATCCCCAGTTGAGATTGCATTAACCTCACCTTGTGTAAAGTTGCGTTCTTTTTCCGCAATTTGATGGATTTTATCAGCTACAGAATAAACCTCGGCAGAATAATCATAACGATTCCTTTTGTAATTGTTGGCATGGAAATCTGCCAGCACTAAGAAAGATGTTCGCATCGCTCTCTCCCTCTCTTTAAGACGCTTTTACATGTAGGGCATACAACCCCGTCTAACTCGCCTTGAACTTTCTCGTACTCTTGTTGGTTATAGAGTTCAGCTTCCTTATCAGATTGCACATCCTTGATAAGCTGTTGTAAGTCTAACAAGGTAGAGGCTGTTTCTTTGTGAAGTTTGTGGTCAACTAAAGGCAAAAACCGTTCTAACTCGTTTACATCTCTTGTTAGAGATAATAAGGTAGAAGCGTTTGTGCTATCCAGCCTAACTAACGACTTCTCCTCTTGTAGTTCTAACATAGTCTCACTCAGCTTCTTTAGAGATAGTAATCCTCTTGGGATGGTTATGGGAGGTAGCTCTAGTTCTAAAGTGTTGATGTTAGCTTTAACTTTGACTAGAAGGGATAAGTTTGAGATAGTTTTTGGTGAAACTTCTTTGCTGACTGGAAACAGCTGTAACACATCTTGACGTAACCTAGCAAGGCTAACCATAGCTGGGTATGCAGATAGGTCAACAGGTGTTGATGTAGGGGTGAGTTGTGCTACAAATTCCTTGACTTTGAATAGATGTGTGTAGCTATAGTCGATATAAATTGTGGATAATTTTTGTTGTAGCTGTCTAACTTCCTCCAATATATCAACCATTGTTTCGTAGTTAAGAACTAACTCTTCATTATAAAGCAAGTTGTATAACGCTACCAGTTTTGGATAGAAGGGAAGCAAATCTTTCTGAATCATCAATGTATTTGCTTCTGCAAATTTCTTTGTCATATCGTCTTTAGAAAATTCCATCCTTGCTAAGAGTTCTGCATAAACCTTTTCTGTTTCCTCATGAAGCATAAGCTCTTGAACAAGCCCAGAGTTAAAAGTTATATTGCTGGATGAAAATAAATCAATGAACCTATCCGCAATGTTGACATAGTTACCCGCTTTAACAAAAAGGTTTAGTTTCTCCCACATCTCTGGAAAAGGATGTGCACTATATTCAATTGTTTCATCTTCAGGCAACTTTCGTGTATATAAAAACGAACCTTTCTCCTTGTTCATGTAGAAACCATAGGATTCGCCTTCTCCTGTTGTCATCCTAAAGAATGCGTCAAGCGCATTGTGGTTAATCATGTAGTAGAGTTCATCATTGTCGTGATTACCTCTCACAGCCAACAGACGTAGGCAATCAAACAAGGTCGATTTGCCCGTTCCGTTATATTTGGATGATATAAAGTTGATACCTTTTCCTAAAGTGAAGGAATGATATCCAACGAACCCTTGGATGTTAAAATACTCAATTAGATACTTCATACACACCCACCCTGTATGTTACCAGCCTATGATTAGGGCTAAATTCACTAAGATGGTAAATATCGTAGCAATCGTTCACCCCTATAAAATCGTCGTCCTTTTTATTGTCATCTTTTGCTATTTCTCCAATTAAGCGGAGTTGTTTCTCTCCTATAGCACGGAAATTGTAGAGAACTATCTCCTCTTGCCTTAACAATCTTAAGATTAGGGTGTCTGTATTGATTCCAACTTGAAGGAGAAGTTCGTACTCGTTATTTGCAAGTTTTCTTAAAACAACAACGCTTTCCTCTGATGTTGTCCTATAAACAACTAAATCATCTTCAGAGATATTTGACATATACTCCCTATCTTCTAAGGAAATATTCTGTTCCCAAATAAATTCTTTGATTGTTTTGCCTATTTGCTTTTCCATATTGATACTCCTTTTCAATGAAAAAAGCGGGGCAACGAATTTAATCGTCAACCCCGCTCCTTTGCACAATTGTTACCTGAATAATTGTAAAATGCTAAAATCGAAAAACACCCAACCAATAATAAGTGGTACGAATATTGCAAGCACTATAATAGTTACAGGAAACAACCACTTCTGATGTTTTTCACAAAAATCCCTATACTTGTTGTACAACTCGGTTAACATAATGATGACCTCCTATTCTATTTCATCGTAATCGTCATCCGCATTTACAGCCACACTTGATTGTGTTTCCACAAGTTCTTCTGCTGCGGCTTCAACTTCTGACTCAACATCATTTGATTCAGCAACTAACCTATCCATAATCTCATCGCCATCAATATCTGGATTATTCAATGCCAATTCAGCCGCTTCTGCAGCAAAACCATCTGGATAAATATCCATCAGAATCTCAGCATGAGTGATTTTAATAGCAGCTGTGTAGAGAGCAGATGTAAAAGGCATTTCCCTTTGCATATAATTCATGATAGAATTAGTCAATTCTGGTGTCATAGGCTTAAACGTCTGCAAAAGTTTACTCTGAATCGTCGTAGCAATAGCTACTCTATTACCTGAGGAGTAGAACTCTGCCATTCTGTCTAAAAAGGCAGGAAGGTGTTTATTAATAAAACCTCCTTCGCCCTCATTCTTAGTTACATCATACAAAGGTTTCTTCTCCGTTTGCAATAAGGTTTTGATAGCAACTTTGCCTCGTTCATCTTTTGGAATCTCAGCACGAGTATCATCTGTGATAAAATCCAAGATAGCAAAATTTACATACAGGTCTGTTTCAGGATTGCGAGGCTTAGCATCTATCGGATTCTTCGGATGATAGTTGCCAATAATGTTGTTAATGGCCAAAACTGTTATGAAACCTGTTTTGTAACACATCATTTCGTCAAAGGATTTCTTCTCTGTGAAGTCTGGGTAAAGCTCATACTGCCCTTGCCCAACTTGCTTGTGTACAGAACCCGTGATAGGTGCTACATTGACTTGAAATCCAATAGGCACAACCATAGGTGAAGGCTTACCTACAGGGTAAGCACGACGGATTTGCCCCTTAGCTTCTCTTGCATCTTCGCTATCCCATGCACCTAACTTTTCAATGTAATCAGGAGAAAGCGCAAAGCTACGACCCATATCTTTTGATATAGAGTCAAGACTCTTTGTTTCCATAGCCTTCTTCAACGAGGTTAATTCATTATTTACCAGCTGACCAATAAGAAGACCAATTCTCTGTGCATCGGATTGTTCACCAATAAATTCACCAGTAGTCTCATCTTGTTTTGCATCCAGCAGATACGTCTGAGAAAACTTATTACCTGTAATCGCTTCCTTATTAATGCTCATACTTGGGAAAGAGAAAACAAGAGGACGACGATAACGCCAAAGAATTTCTTTCGTTGCCTCAGAATTAATTTGGTCTGGGCTACTTGTATCCCATTCACCCATATAATCCGTTTTGGACTGGTATCTTTTCTTGAGTTCGGGATTTGTTTCAAACTCTTTAAATAAGGTAAGAATAATTTTCTCTGGACTTTCGAAAATCATGTTGCGGTGAACAGCATTAAAGCGTTCGTCCTCTTCTCCAGTAAACGGATTGAAGGGGAAAGACAGCAATAAAGGCCAGAGTGTCTTTTTCGCAACTTGTGGTGCGAAAGAAAGGCGTGAAATAAGGTCTGGTGTGAAAGTTGAATGAAGCCTTTCGTTAAAAATACTGCCTACTTGAGCTCCTTCATCCATTAGCATGGCTTTGACAGCTTCTAAATCTTGCAATTGCTTTTCTAAAAAACTCATGATTAACTCCTTTTGGACATCCTGTGTCCTAAATGTTTGGTGTGTGTAACTTGTTTTAATTGTGTGATGTGGTTCTCTTCAGCGTGCGCTAGGTACTGGTCAATGTCACCAACATCTTGTGGTAACGTAATGGTAAACACTTGTTTACCCAAGTACTTGCGTAAATCTTGGTACAGGGTTGCCCCTGCCTTATCGTTATCCTGAAAAAGAATAACTCTTGTGAATCTTCGCAAAACTTTTAGGTGTTCCTTGCTAAGTGTCGAACCTAATAAAGAAACAGTAGGAAACCCTTTGAAATTGGCATGTATAGAGTCCCAAACACCATCCGTGAGATATAGGTGGTCTGATGCTAAAATTTGCTTCCAACTTGCCTTTGGTGCAAAGACTAATCGTGACTTAATAGTCTCTGAAAAATAAGAATATTTAGGTCCTTGATTTAACTTTGCTAAAGGGTCGTACACTATCCACGTCATAAATTCACCAACTGGCGTATATATAGGAATAATGAACTTACCTACAAGATTTGCTCCAACAGGAATGTAATCCAACTCCTGTTGATGTTCTAGGCTAAATACCTGAATACCGTCGCTATATCCCACTAACTCTGCTGACGAATACCCACGTAATTTAGCAATTACTTCAAACGCTTGCTCCTGCTTACTTGTACTCAAAGTCATACCACATAGGTTTAACTGCTACATATACCTCTGGGGATGGGACTTGCCCCCTATGAGTTGGTTGTACCTCATCCGCACTCGTGTCCTCACCTTGATAGTACCGTTTACAAAAGGCAGTTTTACCCGCTTCCGTCTTATACAGGTACTGGAAGTAGCCGTTCTTGCCTAAGTAAGGGGTGATAGCTTCTAAGTTATCAAAATAAGTATCTATCTTGAATCTGGTTAGAATCTTCCCTGGCAAGAAGACTTGCTTGCCTAAATGGGATGGTAAGGATAGCACCTTCTCTACAAACCCCCATGTCATATCTTCATGCAAGTCTAAGAAATGCAAGACTTCTACAGGTGATACACCGTTCTTCACAACCTGCCCTTTTGCTATATAGGGAGTTAAATCTAAAGAGAAAGTGGGATTGTACGGAACGAAAGCTGGAGATTCAGTATTAGCGTTAAGAACCATTGATTCTTGTCTTTTGTCTTTAGGAAAAAACTCTTCAAATAGTCTAAGTAACGCATTTTCTTGAATACGTGATACAGCTACAGAAGTCACTCCATAAGGTGTAACCGAAAAGGCATAACCTCTTGTAGTGCAAACCTGAATAAACGCCTGCAATACCTTTGATTTACTTTCTTCCGTGAAAAAAGTTAAGTGGTAACTGTTAGAACTATAAATATAATTCATAAACACCTTCCTTTTATTTACAATAAAATAAGACCATACCTGTTAGATATGGTCTTGTTTATGTCTTACTGTTTATTGAAAACACTTGAAGGGACAAGCGAGTCTTCAGAATCTGATAATAAATACCGACCATTCATAATCAAATGGTCAAACCGTGTTCGACTTGAACCTTCGACTTTTGATGTCAAAGACTCCAACCATTCAAATGTTCCAGGCATTGGGTCACGGTCAATCTTGTAGGTAAGATGATTTAACACATTTAGACCAATGAGGATAATATCTTTCCACTCATCACCATCTAAAGCAGCTATCACCCTAACATTCAATATTGAACGACACCCTGGGATATTTATTTCAGGGATAGTAACAGCACGTTTGTTTCTAAACTCAGTGCCAGAAATCTTACCACTATAAGTTTGACCCTTATGTTGTGTTAGTTTCAACCTCTCAGCAAAATCTGAATGTACAAGAGAGTTCGGAGAGCCAGTGTCTATCCATATCTTGTACCTCCTACCAAGTATTTCACAGTTTAATTCTATTCGGGAAACCAACTCAGTTAGACGCGTAGTATTCAACCAATAACGACCCCCCATCTAAAGGGTCTGTCGTATCTCTCATCCTGACCTCTCCAAATTCACTGCTCAATGTTAATTCATCCATATAGTCTACAAGTGGTCCCTTCTTTTTTAAGGGTGCATATGCTATCACATCACCTGCAATTGCTGCTCCCATATCCACATCACAATTAATCATAATGTATGAATTGGGATGGAATTTTTCATTTGCTTCTTCCACTGTCATGCGGAGTGGTGTTTCCAATTTTGTCATACTCATTTTCTGCACCTTCCTTTCCGTCTATTGTAACATGCTAGACTGTGCATTACAATTGGCTTTTCTAAAGACTTAATTCTTACTACAGGCTAGAGTATACTTGTAGTTGTAACCCCGAGAAATTAAGTCTTTAGAAAAACCAAGTAGCTATTGGCACAAAAAATAGCTACTTGTCGTACTAATATTACGGAACCCACGAGTCTCCTGGCTGTG
>Ga0123355_10013085_pt1 | contig 12889 bp, 9 predicted proteins | sample TergutEmb28metaG_3_FD_89872 | JGI IMG/M metagenome (GOLD analysis project Ga0123355, IMG submission 89872) | Embiratermes neotenicus P1 segment gut microbial communities from Petit-Saut dam, French Guiana - Emb289 P1 | ecosystem: Host-associated > Arthropoda: Insects > Digestive system > Gut ... | reverse complement strand
TCTTACTTCATCCGAAACAACATTAGAGCTTGAAATGTTTATAGAAGAAATGGGACTAGAAATGGATATAGCAATGGAAATAACAATATCAATAAGAGCAGAAGCTATAACTGTCGACTTTCCAAGTTGGTTAGATGAATATGATGGTGAGGTTATTGAGGTATTAGAACAGGGCTTGGTTGGCGTATGGCAATCAGACAGAAATGAAGATTCTTTTACGACATTTTTAGAAGATGGAACAGGTTATCGAGGGTCAACACTGACAACACGTCACATTGAATGGGAAAAAGAGGGTGATGAATTAATTATTGCCGGTTATCGTAGTACTAACGAGTACAAGTTTCGTCTTGAAGACGAAGATCAAACACTTATTTTAATTCGGCAATCAAATGATCGAGAATTTAGTCATAGCCGTGTTACCAACCCTGATGAAGTGATTGCAAATCAACGGGCTTATTTAGATAGTCCACACCATCCAGAGAACATTGATTTAGACGAATTAGCGGATATGAATAGCCTTGAATTGACGCTATTGACAGGAGCAATGGATCTGTTCGAAACAGAGCATGCAATTTCTGATGAACAAGCACGCTACCTTGCCTTTAGCCCTTTTTTAATGATGCTCAATTTTGAATCACCCCACGTATTTGAAATTAATTGTCTGGGTCGTGGTACAGCATGTGCAGCAGATATTTTGGGGGATTCTTGGAATGTGACAACTGAAGCGGCAGCAATTAGGCAACTTGAATCTTTGTCATCTGCTACTGGACAAGCACCAATTGCAGATGATATATGGAATACCTTGATTCGTGAGGGACAAACAGAACTATTAGATCCTGAAGTTGGATTTGAAGTAGCAGGACTAGAACGTGTTGTTGCATCTGCTTCCAATCGAGCAACCGAAACGATACAAATGATTCTCGAAGATGAGGATACTTTGGAGGAGATCATGCTTTTGCTGGCTGATGATGGTATCGAGGATAATATCGAAGACTATCTCTATGAAATGTTTGTATTAGTAGGAGTCGCGGAACGTGTAAATTCAGGAATTCTGGCATTTGAGGTTGCAAGTAGCATATTAATTGAAGAATTTAACTTTACTGAGGAAGAGTTGCTAGAAATTGAAACACTCTCAGCTTGGGATTACGGACGTGTATCAATTATTGCAAGATATGGTGTTGCAGCAGGCCTAATAGATGAATCAGTTGCATGGGAGCATTTACAGCTTGCAGCAAATAATGCAGTAGAATCTTATGGCAATTGGCGTGAATATGCCGCTGCACATATTTTGGGGCGAGCAATTGCGTTCGGAAATGATTCTCGTGATATGGCAGAAGTGCTAGCGTTTTTATTCAACCAAGAAACGAGTCCTTTTCAACTCCATGAATTTATACTTGAGTAAATCCTTAGTTCTTAGGAACAGTTTAATTGAACATATGTCTAATATTCTCAATAGTGGAGTTGTTAAGTACATATAAGTGTTCATCAATGGTTTCAGAACACCTTTTTGCTCATTTTTCGTCAAAAAGGTGTCCTCGAACCTGAATAAATAAGAAATTTAATGGCTTCGGAGCACCTTTTTGCTCATTTTTCGTCAAAAAGGTGCCCTCTAACCTGAATAAATAAGAAATTTAATGGCTTCGGAGCACCTTTTTGCTAATTTTTTGTCAAAAAGGTGCCCTCTAATCTGAATAAATAAGAAATTTAATGGATTCAGAGCACCTTTTTGCTCATTTTTCGTCAAAAAGGTGCCCTCTAACCTGAATAAATAAGAAATTTAATGGTTTCAGAATACCTTTTTGCGTATTTTTCGTCAAAAAGGTGCCCTCTAACCTGAATAAATAAGAAATTTAATGGTTTCAGAGCACCTTTTTGCTCATTTTTCGTCAAAAAGGTGCCCTCTAACCTGAATAAATAAGAAATTTAATGGTTTCAGAATACCTTTTTGCTCATTTTTCATCAAAAAGGTGCCCTCTAACCTGAATAAATAAGAAATTTAATGGATTCAGAGCACCTTTTTGCTCATTTTTCGTCAAAAAGGTGCCCTCTAATCCTTCTCAATTTGAAATTCAACTAGGAGGTTATTAAAATTGGATATACAAATTAGAGAAAGTCTTGATTGTTTAACTGTGGATAGCAATGGAAGGTCAATGAACTTAAAAAAATTAGCCAGATTGGTCGGAATTAAACCAGTGCCAAGTCGCAAGGTTGATCTTATTCAAGCTATAAGTGAAGTTTATAAGGAAGAAGGATTGCCAGACAGATTATATGAAGAGCTTACACCTTATGAAAAGGCATTGTTAACATGTATTGTTCAAAATCAATATCGACCGTTACTAGATGAAATGAAGAAAATCGCCGATGACTATGATTTTGAATTAGGTAGCTATTGGCATTCATCTAATTATCATGAAATTTTTTTTCCGAAGAAATCTTTATTACATGTTTTTTTTATTAATGGATATACTCCGCAACGATTCCGCGATTACTTAGCCACTGTTATTCCTCCATATGAAATGAAGCCTCAAATAAAAGTGGATTTTGATGATGATTATGCAGAGGTAATAGATAGAAGTGAGCGGATAAAGGATTTTGACTTGCTGTTAAGTTTTATTAATAGCCAGTCAGTAGGCGCAACGAAGGCTGGAGGATATATGAGCAAACCAGCTTTATTAAAGTTTCAAAAACTAGCTGGGTATAAAGACCCTTGTAATAATCATACAGGTGAGATTAAAGATATTCGCAATGCAGGCGATACCATAATTTCAATGGGGCTGATTAATTTACTAAAATGTGCAAATGTGATTGATATTGTTAAGGATAAGTTTGTTCTATCAAAACAGGCAACACATTTTGCTGGACTTTCAATGTTGGAAAAAGCGCAGTTTTTATTTGAGAATTATGTGAGCGCAATGATTTATGATTTGAATGAGTGTGAGCGGATTATTTATCCTAAAATACAATTTTCTAAAAAGTACTATTACCTGACAAAGATCAGAGAAAAAATAATATATTATTTAACATTATGTCCAGTTGGCAAGTGGGTAGATTTTGCTGATTTTGCTAGACAAGTTCGTAAACTTGCTCCTAATTTGTTCGCTGATGTAGGGGATTTATTGGTTCAAGACGAATATTATAAAGAATATTATAACAGACCTAGTTGGAGTGAGTTCGAGTATTATGCGATAAGTGTGATGTTAATGGAATACTTAGGAACATTGGGTGTGCTGGATATTCTGGCGGAAACTCAAAATCGTAGCGAATATTACGATGATAAAGAGAGATATGAGGTGGTTTGCTTTCAGATTACAGAGCTGGGGGCTTATTTGTTAGGAATGAGTGATACTTATGCGGAAAAAGAAGGGCAAGAAGTTTTAAATGATGAAGGATTTATTGTTAAACCTAATTTTAATGTGACGATTACAAACTCACCACAGCGCTTGCAACATGAGTTATTTTTTGACCGTTTTACGACAAAAATAGTTGATAATGAGCAAGAGACTGTCTATAATCTAGATTTTGGCGCAATGGTAGAAGCCCTTAATATTGGAGTGCATATTCGGGAAATTGAAAGATATTGTGAGTCATTTTCTAGTGCAGATTTGCCAACCAATGTCAAAGAGACCTTTTCTGACTGGGAAGAGCAAAGCAAGCGGATTCACATTCGGACTGTTTCGATTATTGAAGCCGATGATCCTTTCTTACTTGAAGAAATTCAACACTATCGTGGTATGAAAAATTTAACGGAGGAAGAAGGGATGAAGCCTGTAATTGTTTTACAGCAAGGAGCAGAAAAGAAGGCAAAAGCTCAAATTGAAAAGAACAAACGTTTTTGTATATGGAAGCAATCATAAAATAAACAAACCCATTAATTCTATAAAATCACCTTGCCGAAGGGTCAAGACGTTGAATCAGTATCAGAAAAATCCGATTTTCGCAAAATTCTGATACAAAATCACCTTGCCGAATGATCAAGACGTTGAATCAGTATCAGAAAAAGCCGATTTTCGCAAAATTCTGATACAAAATCACCTTGCCGAATGATCAAGACGTTGAAATAGTATCAGAAAAAGCTGATTTTCGCAAAATTCTGATACAAAATCACTTTGCCGAATGATTAAGATGTTGAATCAGTATCAGAAAAATCCGATTTTCGCAAAATTCTGATACAAAATCACCTTGCCGAAGGATCAAGACGTTGAATCAGTATCAGAAAAAGCTGATTTTCGCAAAATCCTGATACGACTGCAATTAGTGTAAGAATCATTCAGAGATAAGCTCTTTGCAAAACCACTGGTATTACGGCTTTTCAAATTAAACTTAAAAAAAGTTTTCCACAATGGAAAATGCGTTAGTGGAATACTCCTTCAAGCATTGGTTAATCTTGAGTTTCAATGACACATCTTTTTTGTTCCGCCCATTTGTGTTATACTTAATATAGTGATATAAGAAATCAAGTGTGGTGAGATGATGACAAAGAAATTTAATGTAACTGGAACGTGTATTCCAGAAGAGAACTACATGGTTGATCTTACGGATAAGTTAGAACAAATTAGAGAAATGATTGATGAAAAGGCATATTTTACTATTAATCGTGGACGACAGTATGGGAAGACAACGACGCTTTTTGCACTTGAAGAATATTTGCGTGATGAGTATATAGTAATTTCGATTAGTTTTGAGGGGATGGATGAGGAAGAGTTTGCTAATGCTGAAGAGTTTTGTCAAACTTTGATTAAAAGGATTTCAAGCGCATTACGTTTTTCTAATGTGGATAAAGAATATCGTGAATCATGGGTAAATCCAGAAGTGAAGGGATTTACCGCGCTCGGCGATTATATTACAAATATGGGTCACTATGAAGTCATATCAGATGAAGAAGATACTAAAGCATTGATTAAAGATATAAGTGGAACAATAACGCTTGCCCATCAAGGCTGTTGATACTTTTATATGCTAATTGTTTCGGGTGATGAGAAAGGAAAAGTTTGGGTTGATGCAACGGTTTCCGACTACGGTATGGCTTGTGCGTTTGATAGTTTTACAAACTGGTATTTAAACTGGGTTAACGCAAACCTAGAAAATTGTAGGAAGTAATTTATCAAGCGGGTAAAATTTTAGTGATACAATAACTACCAATACTGCTTGTGTATCAAATAATGTTAGCTTTATATCCGCAGCAGTGGTCCTCGCCAGAATAGTACTATTAATCATATACTTGCTTAACCGACTAACTTACGGCATCAAACACCTACAAATGAAAGCAACAGAAAATTCATGAAACAAGCATGAAAACCCTAAGAATTATTGCAAAAAACAGCAAAGTATAATAAAATAGAAGAATGACACTAAAAGGAGATGTTTTTATGTCTACAGCGTTAGACCAATTTTTAAGCCCTCAACTAGAAGAACTACGAGAAAAGGGATTATACAACATTATTGACACCTTAGAAGGAGCAAACGACCCGAAGATTCAAATAAATGGTAAAGCATTAATTAACCTATCTTCGAACAATTATTTAGGTTTTGCCACAGACGAAAGATTAAAAAAAGCTTGCATTCTCGCCACGGAAAAATACGGTGTTGGTGCAGGTGCCGTCCGAACAATTAATGGAACAATGGATATCCATGATGAGCTTGAAAAAACGATTGCTAAATTCAAAGGAACAGAAGCGGCGATTGCTTTTCAATCAGGATTCAATTGTAATATGGGTGCGATTTCAGCCATCATGACCAAAAAAGATGCGATTCTTTCTGATGAATTAAATCATGCATCAATTATTGATGGCTGCCGCTTATCCGGTGCTAAAATTATCCGCGTCAAGCATCAAGATATGGATGATCTAAGAGCCAAAGCAAAAGAAGCGATCCAGAGTGGGTTATACGAAAAAATCATGTATATTGCTGATGGTGTTTTCTCAATGGATGGAAATGTTGCAAATATCCCTGGAATCGTTGAAGTTGCTAAAGAGTTCAACCTCATCACCTATATCGACGATGCCCATGGCTCAGGTGTTATGGGTAAAGGAGCTGGCACTGTAAAGCACTTTGATTTAGCTGATAAAATCGACTTACAAATGGGGACATTATCAAAAGCCATTGGTGTTGTTGGTGGTTATGTAGCGGGTTCACAAAAATTAATTGATTGGTTAAAAGTGCGTGCGCGACCGTTCTTATTTTCGACAGCATTAACACCAGGGACTGCTGCTGCTTGTATGGAAGCTATTCATATTATGGAGCAAGAACCTGAATTAATGGATCGTCTATGGGAAAATGGTCGTTATTTGAAGGAAGGTCTAAAGAACATTGGGTTCGATATCGGTCAATCGGAGACACCAATTACACCTTGCATCATCGGTGATGAGAATTTAACACAGAAATTCTCGAAACGTTTAACTGAAGAAGGTATCTATGCAAAATCAATTGTTTTTCCGACAGTACCGCTGGGAACTGGTCGTGTTCGTAACATGCCTACTGCGGCTCATACGTTAGAGATGTTAGATGAAGTTTTGGTTGTTTACGAGCGTGTTGGTCGTGAACTCGGTATTATTTAGATTTAAAAATTAAAGTAATGGAGGCATTCATCATGAAAAAAATTATGATTACAGGAGGCTTAGGACAGATTGGATCGGAGTTAACCGAACGATTAAGAGCCGATTATGGTGTGGATAATGTCATTGCGACAGATATTCGTTATCTTGAAGGAAATCCAGTCGTAGAAGCGGGACACTTCGAAGTTTTAGATGTATCAGACTACGAAAAAATGTTGAAAATAGCGAAGCAATATGAAGTGGATACGCTCATTCATTTAGCTGCCTTATTATCAGCAACAGCAGAAAAGAATCCACAATTTGCATGGCAATTAAATATGGAAGGTTTAATGAACGCGTTGGAAACAGCGAGAGAGTTAAAGTTAAAACTGTTTATACCTAGTTCTATTGCGGCATTTGGACCAAATTCTCCGAAAGATGGTACACCTCAAGATACTATCCAACGTCCAACAACCATGTACGGGGTTTCAAAAGTAGCTGGTGAGTTACTTTGTGATTACTATTATACAAAATTTGGGGTAGATACACGTGGGGTGCGTTTCCCAGGTCTGATCTCTTATATTACAGAACCAGGTGGGGGAACGACGGATTATGCTGTTGATATTTACTACGAAGCGTTGAAAAGTAAAAAATATACATCATTTGTTGAAGCAGGAACTTATATGGATATGATGTATATGCCAGATGCAATTGATGCGACTATTCAGTTACTTGAGGCAGATGCGTCGAAGCTTGTTCATCGCAATGCGTTTAATATTACAGCGATGTCGTTTGAGCCAGAAGAGATTGCAGCTTCGATTAAGAAGGTTATACCTGAGTTTGAGTTAAATTATGATGTTGATCCAGTTCGTCAAGAGATCGCAAATTCATGGCCAAATTCCATTGATGCAACAGATGCTAAAGCTGAGTGGGGATTTGCGCCTAAGTATGATTTAGATCGGATGACGATTGATATGTTAGAGAAGTTATCGAAAAAGCTAGATATTGATTGGCGGAAAGATTAGCTGATCGTGTTAGCTTTTGAGAGGTTCTAAGTAAGCGAGAAATAAAATACTGTATAGAAAAACCCTCCCATTTCAAGTGGACTACTGAAGCAGCTTGAAATGGGAGGGTTTTAGGTAAGCACGAAATAAAAAAGCCGGATTTAACTGACGTAACACATCAAGTAAACTAGTTTTTTTAAATAGTTGGCGGGAATGTGTAGGAATTGAACCTACCTAAGAGGCTACTAACCCCTCACGCTGGTTTTGAAGACCAGGAGGAACACCAGAACCCATCCACTCCCATCGCATATGAAGGAAAATTATTTAAATTAATGATAACATTAATTTGCTACATTTGTCAATGAGAAACTACAATTACTGCACTGGATGTTATTGTTTAGATTGCTGTTCGATGCCAAAGTGAAATTTAGTGTGCTGCTCATTTAGGGAGCATTTGAATAGTAATTTTTGTGCAATTTTCCTAAGGATATATAGACTCTGAGAAAATAATTTTTGAATTTTCAGGGAGTATCTTGATTATGAAGAAAAGCAAACCTATTGTGTTATGGAATACATAATTATGCGTCAAGAAGAGCGTTTAGCAAGTATGAATTTTGCTGAGATGACTTATGATGAGTTGGCGGATTTCTTCGAAGCTAGGATTGAAATGCATATTGAAAATGGAGATCCAGATGGAATCATTGTAGGAGCACGACGTGATAGAGAACATTGATGCGTGAATATAACATGGAATTTGTTGAGGTGTGGTATTGTGATGATACTGGTGGCATGACGATTAGTTGGACGAATCCTGACTATGTTGAGTGAGATAACTCTTTGAATATTGGGAACTTGGTTGTGAAAGAATCAATAATTTTATGGAACGTTTACATTGTTGAAAGTGGGTGTTTTTGCTCACTTTTTTTTTGTAATTTGATATAATTAGAGATGTGAAAAAGTTAACTCTATGTAAAGTTTTAACTACCTCGCCTTTCATGATTGAAACTGTTTTGCTTCCATTTGGTATTTGAGTGTCAATGGCTATTTAGTAGACATTCGAACGATGCCTCGTGGTGCCCAAGAAGAAGCGTTTCGCAAAGGGTTGATTCCATATATTCTTGTAGACCAAGTTGATTAGACAACAAATAGTGAAATTGGAGATGTTTTTATGAGTGAGCATGTAAATGAATTTACACAGAAAGAAGAATATTCAATTTGGGTAGCTGAAAATCTTGGAGAGAAAACTAGTACGTGGTATGCGCCTTATCTGGAGAGGTTAGGTGTTTTATTTGCAAAGTTTGATCTCTATGTTGGCTATAACGGGAACTTTTTTGCGTATAAAAATTATGAAGAATTTAAAGATATTTATCAACGGATCATCAAGCAATCAGATGAAGAAATCGCAGAGATTTTAAAAGGGAGTAAAGTCCGATATCCTAAGAGTTATGCAGCACAAAAAATAACATGGCGTCAAGGACTTCGTAGCTCTTCTGATAAGTGTGGAACGATCGTTGATTTCGGTATTGTTTTGCGGTCATATTTAAAGTTTCTTTACTATCGAGACAGACCAGGGTTAGTTTATCCTGATAAAGAAAGCAAAAGAGCGACCTATGAAGGGGAGTTTGACGACAGTATCAATTACTGGGTTATTTCTACTAGAGACAATAAATTATGGGATGACCAGATTTCAGCGGGATTCGTTGCATTGAAAGATAAATTTTTAGGTGATTTTCGCCAATATGAATCCAGAGAAGCTATTGAGTGTGTACTTTCTGAAAAGAGGGATGACGGCGTCAAAGGTAAAAGACAGAACATTTATTCAAAAGCTGTTTGGGAGTTTTGTAAAGAGATTCAATTTGGTGATGTGATATATGCCAAAATCGGCAGCAAAAAAATTGTTGGTAGAGGCATTGTAGTCGGAGATTATGAGTATGACGAAATGAAAGCTGAATATCAACATATTCGGAAAGTAGCGTGGACTGAGATAGGAGAATGGGAACTAAGGGAACCTATCACACCTAAAGTGCTCACTTGTATTACGCCTACACGGCATCATACATATCCTGAGTGGCTTTCTTATGTTGATAAGTTGATTAGTGGAGAAGGGATTAATTTGATCGAACTGACAGTTAAAGAGAATGAGCGGTATGGTGCAAAAGATTTTCTGTCTGAAGTGTTCATTGAAGAAAAAGAGTTAAATCGTTTGGTAGCAGTACTTGAGAACAAAAAGAATCTCATTTTAAAAGGTGCTCCAGGTGTTGGTAAAACATTTATCGCTGATCGTCTCGCCTATGCAATGATGGAAGAAAAAGATGACTCACGTATTCTGATGATTCAATTTCATCAGAGTTATAGTTATGAAGATTTTATTGAAGGGTATCGACCAAAAGCTGAAGGAGATGGTTTTGAGCTTAAGCAAGGACCATTTGTTAAGTTTGCACGGCTTGCTGCTGGTGATCCTGAACGTGATTATTTCTTTATCATTGATGAAGTGAATCGTGGAAATATAAGCAAGATTTTTGGTGAGTTGATGGTATTGATCGAAACCGACAAACGTGGAAAACAGGTCAATCTTTTATATTCAAATGAGAAATTTTCGGTACCTGAAAACTTATACATTATTGGAATGATGAATACTGCTGATAGAAGCTTGGCGTTACTTGACTATGCGCTACGAAGGAGATTCGCATTTATTGAAATTGAGCCAGCATTTGAGAATCCTACATTTAAAAAATATGTTGAAAAAGTCGCTCATCCTGAAACACTATTGCGTGTCATCGAAGAAATTAAACGATTAAATGTATCGATTGAGGCTGAGCTCGGAATCGGATTCAGAATCGGGCACAGTTATTTTATAGGTGATGCTTTTAGTGTTAATGCTAATGCGCGCGTAGTGGAAGTCGTCGAATATGAAATCATTCCACAGCTTTATGAATATTGGTTCGATGATGAGCAAAAAGCCGCGGGTTGGGCAGATAGTTTGAGGGAATGTTGTTATGGAAACTAGCATTCCGATTCAAAATATTTATTACATGCTCTCATATGCCTATCAAACTTTAAACCTGTCTGAATATAAAAAATTAGGTGTTGAACAGTTTACTGATGTTAAAGAATTATATGCAGAAATTTTATCTATCGGCATTCCTGTATTGATCCGAGGCGGTTTGATGAAAGAATATATCAACATCACTGAGAAAGCTACCGTTCTTCGGGGGAAAATTGATATTCATTCATCTATCAAGCAAAATACATTAGCTGATAAAAAATTAGTTGTTATCCACGATGAATTTTCAGAAGATAATTTGCCCAATCAGATAATAAAATCGACGCTAGTCTGCCTTTACCGCTCTATACAAGTGAGAGAAGAGCATCGGAAAAAATTTTCAAGTTATCTACCGTACTTTTCAAAGGTTTCAGATATTGAACTCCATCTATCCCGGTGGAAAGATGTGCGATATAACCAGCAAAATATTCGCTATCAGTTTTTGATTGATATCTGCCGATTCATCTATGAAGCGTTGTTATTGGTTGAGGATGTTGGGAGGGAGGAAAGACCTCATTTTGAAGATGATCAACGATTAGCCTCTCTATATGAAAAATTTGTTTTTGCCTTTTATACGCGGGAAACAGATTTTTTAGTATCGCGTCCCCAAATTAAATGGATGGTTGATAATGAATTCTCGGAGGCATTGCCTGTTATGCGGACGGATTTGGTTTTGAAAAAGGGCGATCAAACTTTGATTGTTGATACAAAATTTTACTCTGAAAATATGATTTCTAGGTTTGAAAATAGCCCTGTTAAGCAAAGATCCACTAATTTGTATCAAATATTTGCTTATATTAATAATTGGAAGCTTCAGAAAGATGAGGTTGTTGGTGGGATGCTATTGTATGCTAAAACAGGGGTTATGACGCAACCGAATCATCGCTATGAAATTAAAGGTAAGACAGTTATTGTGACATCCTTAGATTTGAATCAACATTTCGACGGGATAAAGAATGACTTGATTTCAGTTGTTAGTGATTATTTTAGTAACTAGTGGAGTAAGCAGCAAAAAAGGTGAGTTTATGGAAATTAAGCTATCGGTACGGAATTTTATTGAGTTTATTATGAATAGAGGAAGCATTGACAACCGTCATTCAAGTGTTGATCGTGCCTTAGAAGGGTCAAGAATCCATCGGCAACTTCAGAAAAAAGGCGGGGACAATTATCAGGCGGAGGTATTTTTTGCTCATGAGGAAGAAGTTGGCGAGTTTGTTTTTCTGATGGAGGGACGTGCAGATGGCGTTATCCGCGAAGATGGGCGCGTTATCATTGATGAAATCAAAACAACGGATACCCCGCTTGAAACGATTGATGAGAATTCTAATCCACTTCATTTTGCACAAGCGATGTGTTATGGATATTTTCATTGTGTGAGCAGTGGGCATGCAGAGGTTACTATTCAGATCAGGTATTATCATATTCATACTGAGAAAATCAAAACACTACAAAAGCATTACTGGAAAGAGGAGTTGCAACGGTTTTATGGGGATTTGTTGCAGCGATATGTTAAATGGGCAAGGTTTCAAGTGGAGTGGGCGAGAACACGTGATGACTCTATTAAGGAACTCACGTTTCCATTTGAAAGCTATCGATTAGGACAACGGGAGCTGGCAGTTGCCACATACAAAACCATTATTAGTAAAAGCAAGTTGTTTTGTCAAGCGCCAACGGGGACTGGAAAAACAGTTTCGACTTTATTTCCAACAGTAAAATCTCTTGCTGAAGGAGAAGCGGAAAAGTTTTTTTATCTTACGGCAAAAACAATTACTCGACAAGCGGCGGCGGAGACCGCCCAAAAGATGAGAAAGCAAGGATTAAAATTAAAAACTGTCACCTTTACTGCGAAAGATAAGGTGTGCTTTCTTGAGGAGAGAAACTGTAATCCAGAAATCTGCCCTTATGCCAACGGTTACTATGACAGGGTCAATAATGCGATTTTTGAAATCATTCAAACTAATGATAGTTTTACTAGAACAGAAATCGAGCAGTATGGGAAGAAGTATCAACTTTGTCCTTTTGAGCTAGCGCTTGATCTTAGTTGGTGGTGCGATGGCATTATTTGCGACTATAATTATCTCTTCGATCCGCAGGTATATTTGAAAAGATTTTTTTCTGATAATAAGGGGGAGTATGTCTTTTTAATTGATGAGGCTCATAATTTGGTCGATCGTTCGCGAGAGATGTTTTCAGCGACTATATGTAAGTCTTCAGTTTTGGGGTTGAAAAAGCAGTTGGGGAAAGGTCATAAGGGGATGACTAGTGTTTTGAATAAAGTGAATAGGTTGCTTGTGGGATGTCGAAAACGGTGT
>Ga0123355_10013084_pt1 | contig 12890 bp, 3 predicted proteins | sample TergutEmb28metaG_3_FD_89872 | JGI IMG/M metagenome (GOLD analysis project Ga0123355, IMG submission 89872) | Embiratermes neotenicus P1 segment gut microbial communities from Petit-Saut dam, French Guiana - Emb289 P1 | ecosystem: Host-associated > Arthropoda: Insects > Digestive system > Gut ... | reverse complement strand
CCAAAGATAAATTACCAGTGCATTTTGCTCAAAAAATTCTTGCGTATACAAATTTGCCAAAGAACGATTTAGCGATAAGTCAATGACTTTTAACTCATCCATGCTTCTAACAATCGTCAATAAGTTGCCTCGCTCGCTCCCATTGCTTTCAACCAAATCTACACCAAATGGAATGTCTCTTCTATCCGCAACCCTAACCCAAACCTCATCGGCATAGCCTCCCCCCAATATCTCCGGCATATCACTTCTTAAAACAACTCTTGTAGGCGTTAATTCTATTACTTGCATTATGCTAAGTCTATCAGAATGGTCTTTTGGTGCTTCTTCATTGAGAATAGTCAAAATATCAACATCAATACTCCACTCTAAAACAGCAAGCAATCCGCCTCTAAACAATGTACCATGATATCTAAAATCTTCGATATAAATTCTATGTGTGCCGTCTGCATCAAAGACACGGGTTTCCCCATTAAACTCTTCGTGTTGCCAACTGCCGACTAAGTAACTTCGCTCAGTCCTTAATGTGTAGCAAGCGGCATGTGTTGTACAACCTGTTACCATAAACACAAAAGTCAAAGCAACAATAGTTGCCAATACAAAAAATACAATGCTTTTCTTCACTTTTTAATTATTTACTCTTTGCTAAATAAATAAACCTTACACATCCCGCAGTATTTTCAATTCCTTTAGCCGTGCAATCATCAACTATCTAAATATCTTATATATTAAAAGCCCCTATCTAAAAGCTAACTATTGTATAAAAAGATTTTTATTTAATTGAGATGAAAATAAATTTATACAAAATTTATTCCAATAAAAATGATACTTATAAAAACTACGAAAATGCTAAATAATCGTGATATTAAAAAGTATACTTTGTAGTGAAGCGATGGTAACCGCCCCGAAAAAATGACAAAAACTCATTATACATAGGCGGATTACCATTCGCCCTACAATTTTAAACAGCACAAAATCACAAACATTTAGCACTTCCAAAATTACTAGTATTATAAAAAACGCAAGTTATAAACTTGCGTTTTTTATAATACCCAGGCAACTTAGTGTCTGCCTCTATACTTAGTAAATTATCATTGCCATATCTGTTAATTAGTATCTCTTGTTTTTTATCTAACTTTAAAATCTAAATCTATATACTTCCCTTATACTTCTCCTTTGTTGCCTCGCCGCCTCTAATATGACGAATTGATAAATTGTATTCTAAAACTTCTTTTACTTCTTCATAAAGTATACAATCTATATCTTTTAATCTTTCTGTAACATCTTTGTGTACTGTGCTTTTGCTAATACCAAAAACTTTAGCCGTATCCCGCACCGTATGCTTAGTCTCTAAAATATGCTCGGCAAGTGCCAAACAACGGCTAGCAATATGTTGTTTCATACAAACACCCCTATCCTGTATAGTATTATACTATATTGTAGATAAAGGTTTTTTATGACAAAATTCTACATAAATTGCTTAGTTTTAATTTTTTTTGATAGCCTTTTTAAACTTTTTGCAGTTGTTATTGTAGAAGTAACTTTTTTACTCCCCAAAACTTTAAAAAAAATAGGAAATGCTAAATAATCGTGGTGTTTGTTTTGGTTATTCATAAGGACATAGTAATCCACCCGAAACTAATGATTTTTATCTTTTTTTCGGTGTGATTACCATCGTCCACTACAAATTGTCATTTTTTATAATCATCATTATTTAGCACTTTCTTATTTTTATTTAGATGCAGGCGACAGATTGCCGCCCCTTCAAAAGGAATTATAACAAATAATTTGGTCACTCCGTTATCAGAATCTCTCTAGTTAAACTGCTATCGTCTTCTGCTCTAACTTTTTAAGCATATCATTTATTAGACTAATAAATCCTTTACCATAGCCAAATACTCTAATTCTTCAAAGCCGTAATGCTTGTAAATATCTATTGCACTTTTGTTGTTTTTTGTTACTTCTAAACGATAGCGAGCTACTTTATTATCGTATTCTAAAAATAGAACCTTAAAAAACTTGCTCATTAACCCTTTACCTCTAAACTTTTCGGTTACAAATAAATCCTCTAATAACACTACAAGGCCACCAGCCTCTAAGGAGTGCATAAATGATAAAAGTGCAAAGCCGGCAGGCTCATTATCGCATTCTATAATAAATCCTCTGGCATAGGGACTTTTATTTATACACGCATCAAAAGTTAACTCAATATTTTTAGCAGGAACACTATGACACACTGCATCGGAATTATAAAAAACTGTTGCCAAAGTTAAATATGCTTGTTTGTCTGTAGATATAAAATCTCTTACTATTACATTAGATTGTGTTTGCATGATAAGGATTATAGCGGATATAATACAAGATTGTCAAGTGAAAGTTTTTATAGATTAATCTAGGGCAACTATTTCCATAAGTATATTTATATACATCAATCTTAAATAGAGTTTTAATTTCTTCTTTTAATAGATTTGGACAGCAAATTACACCCTTATAAATATTAGATTGCACATAATATAGGAATAGTTCTCTATCGCTCCATTTTTTAGAAAAATCATATATTCTTTAAAAATTCGGGGCAAGTACTGACCACTCTTACATATGTAAAAAACTAAAGTTCTATATAAATAAAAGTAGATTTGCAAAATACATAAAATAATGCTTGTAGATTGTAAAAAAATCACCCGTAAGGTTTTCCTACGGGTGATTTTTTTATTTGATTTACACAGATTTGGGAGTTATTCTGTGTTTATCAGATTAAATTGTGATTATTCTACTTCTTCTTCTGTTTCTTCAGAATCCATAGGTTCTTCGTCAGTTGGCTCTTCGCCACCTTCTTCGCCTTCTGCATAAACAACTTGCTTACGAGATTTGAACACTAAGAACCATAGTAGTAAGAATGTTAAAGCTGCTAATACAACAACACCTACAACAATACTTACAACCACAGCAGGAGAAATACCGGTAGTGCCACCACCACCTTGAAGGTAATCAATTCTTGCATGTGCTGCTGCTGTTAACGCCGCGTTATTTGGATGAGCAGTAGGCCATACTAAATTTGCAGTAACAACATTTGTGTTAGCTAGAGCCGCTGCAAGATCTGAAAGCGCTGTGTGGATAGCTGAAACATTAGTGCCTGCTATAGCATTATTAAGAGCTGTAATTGCTTGATTAGCTGTATTTGTAGCCGTTACTCTTAAAGTTTCTAAAGCCGCTTCTTCTTGTGCTGTAAGCTGAGCATTCGTTTGAACAGCATCAAATGCAGTCCAAGTTATTCCTGCAGCTGTATATGCCTGCGCTGCTGCCAATGCAAGACCATTGATTCTAGTACGCTCGTTAGCAGCTAAAAGTTGAAGTTCTGTCCATTGTGCAGCACGGAAATCTGCTTGAGTAAATCTAGCAGCAAATGCTGTGTTAAAAATTCCTACAGCTGCTGCTCTTGCTTGAGCAAGTTCATCAGTAGGTGCAGGACCTTCTAGCAAATACTGTATACGAGCATGCGCTGCAGCTCTTAAAAGTGCTTCTGTATTAAACGGAGCTGCCGGCCATGTTGGAGTACCAACAAGATTAGAATCATTTAATGCTACTGTAAGAGCCGAAAGCGCTGCATGGATAGCATTTGCATCAGTACCGGTTTGTCTTAAAGTATTAAGAGTAGTAATAGCTGTGTTAGCTGCTGTAAGCGCTGCTGCTTCGATAGTATTAAGAGCTGCATTTGTAGGAACTGCATCAAACTCTGTCCAAACTGTCGTATGAGCATTAACTGCTGCTATAGTAGTTAATGCACGGATTGCACCACGCTCAGCTGCTGCTAAAAGTTGAAGTTGGTCTTGTTGAGCTTGACGGAAGTTTGCTAAAGTAAACCTACCGGCAAATGCTGTATTAAACGCTGTAACACGATCTTCTATTGCATCTGCAAGTTCGGTTGCTTCCATTTGAGCTCGTTGAGCTATAGTTAGAACAGCAACAAACTGTGACCAAAATTCTGTACCCCATGTTAAATCTTCAATCGCCTGTACATCAGTCATATTTCCGATTCTAGTACGCTCAGCAGTCATGAAACCTTCAAGTATAGCCCAATCTGCTTCGTAATACTCTTCTTCGTCGAAAGTAGCCTCGAAGTGAGCATTTAATCTTTCTATAGCATCATCTTGAGCTTCTACAAGATCAATATCTTTCCAATCTTCTATACTACGAACTGCATGGAATAAATCCCAATTTACGTCTGTTATTGCAAACGCAGTAGCTTCGGCTAAATTCATGTCGTTAATGTCATCAACATAACCTTGTCTAAGTGTTTGTAAAGCCGTCCAGTCAGCAGCATAATAGTCAGCTTCGGTAAACAAACGGTTAAACTCAGTATTTAATCTGCCGATTGCCGCTGTTCTGGCTGTTGCTGTTAATTGCGCAATAGTTTGAATTGCAGTAAATCTTGCCCAATCAACTTCGATAGCTTGTAATGCTTCCATAGTTGTTGCAGCTTGTATTTGAGCTCTGTAAGTCTGTAATAGACCTTGAAGAGTTGTTGTGTTTGCAGTGCCTGCAACACCCCACTCCTGAGCACGATAAAGTTCTGAATCAGGGAATCTTGTTTCAAATCCTGCCTCTAAAGCGCTTAGAGCTGCTTCTCTAGCTGCTGCAAGTTCTGCTGCAAGTCTTTCTGTTAATATTCTGCTTGCCGCAGCAAAGTAACCTTCTGCTTCAGGAACTGGGTCTAAAAGCGTAGGGTCTAGGTTAAGGGTATCAGGTCTGCTGTTCCATGCGTTGATAGCATTTTGAACTGCATTAACTAAGCCCGCTAAATCGCTTGTAGCAATTGTATCAAAGTTTACTCTGCCAGGTTGATTTACAGCACCTTCCGGATCTCTAGGTCTAAGAGTGTTTAGTATCATTTGATTGATACGAGCAGCCTCAGCCTGCATAGCTAAATCGTTATGTCTTGTTAATGCTGAATTAAATAAAGCATTTAACGCAGGAGCATTAGGAATAGCAGCAAAGTTATTAAGAATGATTTCGTAGTTTTCAGGGTTTGCATTCCAGCTATCAACACGATCAATGATTGTGTTTAAGCGAGATTGTAAATCTGCTAAAGACATTCCTGCTATAGACGCTTCGTTAGTAAACAGCGTAGTGATTTGAGCATTTATAGCATTCTTTTCAGTTATTGCTAATCCTCTAAGCGTTGCAATATTTGGCGGATTATATCCGGGATTTGCAAAGCCGTTTCCTGATAAAGGCATTATAGCCGAAGCCGCAGCCGGATAAAGTCCGTTAAGAAGCGTTATGCTTGCAGTAAGAGTAGCTACACTACCCATTGCTTGAATTTCTGCAATTCTAGCTTCTTTGGTATCTAAGATCATATCCCACTCACGTTGACGATAGATAGGGAAACCTGTTTCGAAGTTTGTAACTCCGCGGCCGCCTGCACCTACACCAAACTCAGCTTGGAACGCAGCTTGGAAACGAGTTACAGCGCGATCTCTGGCGTCTGCTAAGATTAACTCCATTCTCTTTTCGTTAGCTTCGGTAATTCCGTCTCTGTTATAACGATAAGGAGTACCTGCTACACCAAAGTTAAGACGAGTTTGACCAGCAGGAGCCGGGAACCATGCTTCGATAGCAGCTTCGATAGCAGCTATTTCAATTTCCAGTTGTTCCGGAGTTATACCTTCTCTGGAAAGAGCATTAATCATGTTATTGATTCTTGCTACTTCTGCAAGTAATGCACGGATATGTCCTAGTCTTACTTCAGTTGCTACTAAATGAGCTACTCTTACTTCTACTTGTACAGGAGCGTCGTTTATCACTTCTGTTACATAAGAGCGTACAAAGTTTCTTAAGTCTACTCTGGCTAGAGTATGATAAGTTGTAGGTTGACCCGCACGATTTTGAGTAGGCAGGTCGCGAACGCTGCTATAAGTTTCTAAAGCATTAAACGCAGTTCTTACAGCTTCTACCATAAATTCGTAATCTAAATCTAAGAAAGCATCTAAATCTTCTAGGCCGGCCAGTCTTGCTACGATTTCTAAGTTAGCATGGTTAGCAGGTACTAATAGAGTTCCTACTAAAGCCTGACGAGTTACTGCATCCGGATTAAGACGGTCGATAGATGCGCTAACAGCGTCTACTGCATTCCACTCTGCTAATGTTAAGAAAGCATGGAACGGTCTCCAGTCTACTCTGTTAACAATATTATCTGGGCTGTTTATAGGCGCATGATACATAACTCTAAGTTCTGCATAGCTAAGATCTTGAATTGCCGTAACCCAATTTTCTTGTAATAACCTTAATGCTACAAACATAGCAAACCAGTCATTAGAACGATATTCAAGGTGAGAAGGGAACAGTCTATTAAATTCTGTTTGTAACTGACCGATAATCACGCGTACAACTTCATTTTCTATATATTCTCTTTCTTGTTCGATATTTCTAATTATATGGAAAGGTATCCAATCTACGTCCTGAGTTAAACCGGGAACACGATTTGTATTACTGTAATTATATTCTCTGTTAGTACCGATTTCGAACCAGAATGTGTTTACAACACCCGCACCCCATCTTGAACCGCCTGTATAAGAAAGAACGCAGTTGTAAACTTTAGCTTGCTCGTAATTCATCATGAAGATTTTTAGAATCTCATCGTTTAAAAGATTTACAAGACGTTGACGAGGAGAATAAATCAGTGGCTCTCCGGCCGCTGCTCTTATTACATTTTCCTCTATTTCCAGAGCTGTTAATTCATTACGGTAGTCGCTTAGGTTAAATCTTCTGCCAAATTCGTTTTGCAGCATTTCTAACGCATTCATTCTCCAGTGAACAAGCAATTCTGATCTCCAGTCTGCAAGCGTTTGTCTGGCGGCAAGTAAAATACCGTTATCGATAACAATTCTGTTGTTTGCTCCGCGAAGAGGGAATGCCAGCGGTTGTAAGCCGGTCCATTCGTTAATATAAGTTTGAATACCTCTTGTGTTAGGCAGAGGTTGAGGCACAATTAATCCGTCCGCATCACGAACACCGTATAATAATGCCGCTAATTGGTCTGCATACACAGTTAGTTGAGCCATTCTAGCTAATTGCGTTGCTTGGTCTACTACCGGAGCTATACCGGCTTCTTGATCGATAACTGCTTGAAGAGCGCCGATTAAGCTATTAAGGCGGTTTACTTCTACTTGCATAGTAGTAAGAATCGCAAAGTAATAGTCGTGGAAATTGATGCCTCTGTTAGCTTCGAAGAAAGCGGCAAGATCTGCAGCTTGTTCAGCAGCTGTTCCTGTTAATCCAAGACTTGTAGCTGTAGGCCATGCTCTAAATCCAAAGAATGCATCGTTGAACTGTGTATCTATGATATAGTTAGCTAAAGGCGTACCGGCAGGAATAGCCGTAGTTGTACGACGAGCATCAATTGTAGGATCAGGGGCTACGAAACCTGCAAACATTACAGTAGCAAAATATACTTCGTCAGCTGCTAATAAAGCTTGAAGAGCTACCCATTCCGGAACGTTATAAAGATTTTCGTTAAATCTTGCATTAAATGCATAATTTAATCTAAACTCTGCATCCAGTCTGGCTGCAGCCAGCAGTCTGTCTTGATGGTAAGAAAGATATTCTTCTGTGAAAACTGCACCTTGAACACCACGGTTGATAGGATCAGGTATAAATCGAACATCGTCTCCGATAACTGTTATATCGTCGAAACGTCCGACAAATAAATCGAAGTCACCGTTTGCTAATTCTTGATCAAACTCATCCCATGCATTAAGACGGGCTACAACACGGTCGATAGCGTTTCTTAAAGCAATTATATCGCTGCGGTTATGAGTACGAGGACCGGTAAGCAACTCTAATTCGTCTAAATCTTCGATAGCGTCGTTGATTGCTTCTGCTTCTATTCTCCATGCTTGCAGGTCTCTATAGAATTCTAATCTTTCTATATGCCAGCTAAGGAAATATTGATAGCCGTTTACAGTTTGACCTGCAAAAGTATCGCCGGGAGCAAAATCCGCAGGCATAACTAATCTGGCGCCTGCCATTTGAAGATATCTGTTTTCAGGTTGAGTGTTCCAAGTATGAATTCTGCCGCCTGTAACAATCGGTTGACCTGCTTGAGCATGACCTGCAGGATGATTTTGAATCGGTCCTAATGCAGGGCGTCTAAATGCTCTTCCCGCAGTTGCAGCAGGAGTTCCGCGTTGGAATACTGCAATAGCGTTGATAGCTTCTTGCAGAGCATCGATAGTTTCTTGCAGAGTGCGCTCTATAAATTGCGGAATACCGGTAGAACCTACATAATACTCAGGATTTTCTATCATGTTACCAGGATAGTAAATATCGCTAAGCTCGTAAATTGCATTATGGATACCTTCGCCTAGGTGAGGACCCGTACCGTCTCTGTAGTCTATCATACGTTGAGAAAGACTGTCGCGTCTTGCTCTTAAAATATTAAGACCGGCAAGATTATAAAGAGCGGGACCAACGGCGTTTCCGTTTTCGTATAAATAATGATTTTCTGCACCAAAGATTCTGGCTAAATAGCTCCAATTCCAACCACGGCTATTATCTGCTGCTGCAGCTGTTTGATTAGCGGCAGTAGAGTTCCAACCCGGGAATTGAGCGCTAGGAGCATCCCAAACCCAAGCATTAGCACCTGTAGTTACAGCAGGAGTAAAGATAAGACCTGTGGTATCAAAAGTAGAATCCGGCAAGAATACAGGATGGTTTGTTCCTCTTCCTGTAATCGTAGGACGGTTAATTTCCCTACCTTCGATTCCGGCGGCTGTTGCCCAACCGGCAATTAAAGACTCGATATAATTTATCGCATTTGTAAGGCGTAAAACTGCATCAACAGGAGCTGTAGGATAAGGAATAGCAAGGTGAGCATCGATTATAGCATCTATCTCTGTTACTAAAGCATCTCTTTGAGCTTCGTGAATGTCGTCTGTACGTTCGATATTAGTAGGAACAGCATCGAAATCTTCCCAATCAAATCCCGGACGGCTTGGTAGATTACCTGCAAAAGCAGCATCGCCGGTTTCGAATCTATTATAGAAAGTTTCTATCCACACGCGGTCGCCCGCTGCATGTCTAGCTGCAATTTGAGCTAATTGTGCATCGCGCATACCCTCTAAAGTAGCTCTATCCGGTAAACGATGTTGTCTGTACGCAGGGTGCGGATTAGTCGGAGTGTATCTAGCCGCAGGAGGTCTTGCGTTTGCCGCAGGAGTACCGTCTGTCGGTCCTGTTGCGTTACGTAATTGACCCCAATTTGCACCGGCTATTGCATTATAATGACCTCTGTGATTAGTAGCCCACATAGCAGTACCTTGATTATGCCAATATCCAACGCTGGTCATGCTGCCTTCTACCCAATTTCCGCTACGGTGTAGTACCGGGAATCTGTAGTTAAAAGCAGATAAGAATAAATTATTTAATACCTCTGCAAAGTTAGGTATAACATCAAATACTTGTTCCCAAGGAACTGTAATTGAAAGAGTGTCACCGTTAACAAGTCTCCAAGTAGGGTTTACACCTAACCAGTTTTCTCTTTGCGCAGGTGTCCAAGCAAGTACTTGCGCTCTTGTAGGGTTGGCAGGAAGTTGCGCAGCACCTGTACCGTGCACTACTCTAACTGCCCAAGGAATTACACCTTGTTCCGGATGTGTGCCCGCACGCATACTGTTATATTCGCTGCGAAGGAACTCTTGCGCCCAAACAAAATCTTCAACATTATCCCAATAACCTTCTAACTCGCCGATTTCGTTTCTTGCTACGATAATATTACGTTGCTCTGTTAGACGGGCATTAAGCTCTTCCCATTGAAGAGGATGATAATCGTTTTCGTCAAATCTATAATTAAACACTGCTCTTAAACGGGAGTCTGCGTGGAACTGAGCAAGCGCTAAACGTTCTGATACTATTCTGCGAAGAGTGTTTCTGGCAAACCAAAGCGTGTCTTCCTGAGGCATAAATTCTGTGCCGTAGTTGATAACACCGCCTGTAGGACCCCATGTGATAATGCGGTTAGGAGCAGCAGTTTCGTTCCATGCTTCGATAAGAGCGATAATTTCTTCTATTTCCGCATCAATTTCTATTATAGCGGCTCTTAAACCTCTGTCGATATCGCCTGCCATTCCGGGAGCCGGAACAGTACGCTCGCGCATCATACCGTAGATAACATTTTGTTGCCATTCTAAAGTTAGACGAGGGTTAGCTGTAATAAGAGCAAGCGCAGCTATTCTTTCGTTGATAGCATTTGCTAAATCGCGAATTTCTACTTCTCTTGTAGTTGGGTGTGCTTCACGAATTTCGTCCCAATCTACCCAAATTTCACGGTAGAATTCTCTGCCTAGCGGATTTGTTGTGTCTCCGTTTTCGAAACGTGTTCTATCTAAAATCCAAGTAGAGAATCTGCTGTGCGGTCTTGCCGGATTTATGGTTTCGCCCCAAGGAGTAAGACCGTGAGGATTATTATAACCGTGCTCTATTATAAGATTGTATGCTTGCCAGTAGTTCATGGCTAAGATACGTCCGTTAAGAACGTTAAATCTAAAATCTTCTAAAGAAGCTCTGTAAGCTGCGTCTACATCGTAGAAATAAGTTTGTATAAAGTCGTTTAACTCGGCTATTCTACGAGATCTTATCCAAGAAGTAAACTGCGCACGATTAAATACTTGACGGTCGTTTCCGTCTAAAACAAGAGTATTAAAAGGTGATGTAGCCTCGAAGAAAAACTCGGCTGCAACTTGGTTTTGCATAGCAGTCGGATTAGTTACACCGCCAGGTAAGAAAGCTTCCCAGAAGTCAGCGCCTCTTTCGATTTGCTCGTCTGTTAGCTCCATACCAAACCAATCAAGAGGCATCCTGTCGGGATTGGCATTGTCTACCCACCAGCCGCGACCATGTATATAATCTACAATATGCTCTACAAGGCCTAAAAGTTGATGCCATGTATAGAAAATACCGAACTCTGCAGGCTCTGAAGTAGGGTTTAAACCTGTCATATGCAACATAGTTTGTACATCTACAGTATCTGCCCACACAAGAGGACGAACAGGGAACTCGTTTACAGACCAATAAATAAAGTCTGCTTGGTTAAAGTTACGTGCAAACCAGTTTCTAAATTGATATTCTAAACGGTTTCTTGCAATTTCGCTACCTCTTGTTACCAAATCGTCTATTCTTTCTCTGGCACGACGAAGTAGTTCTTCTTGCGTGTTAGGCATAAAGCCCCAATCTACAAGCTGAGGCATAAAGCGGCCTACAAGCGTACCTTCTGGCAATAGAACAAGATCCTCTAAATATCTAAGAGCCGCTCTGATAGGAGCAACAGCGTCGTCTTGCATAACATCTAACAGTTCGTCTACCGCTTCTTGAACAGTTTGCGTGTTTCTAAGTTGCGGGATAGTACCGTTAGGTCCGTAGATAGCTCCGTAAATACTTGTTAAAGTATGATCCAGTAGGTTAACCGGATGAATACCGGGACGAGGAGTTGTAGGACGGGCAGCACCTGTTGTAGGAGCCGGTCCGAAGTAAGCATCTAAGAATAAACCGTGAAGTCTTTCTATTTCTTCGATAAGCTCGTCTATATCAGCTAAAGTACCGTTTAACACTTGCGACGGACCTTGTACTAAAATGTCTAAAACATCTTCTAAAGCGTCCTGCATATCTATAATGTTACGGGCATGAGTTAAGCGCCATCCGTAATTAGTGATAAGCCAATTTCTGGCAACTTGAGCCGCCGGAACCGCAACATCTAAATCTAGTAACATACCGTCGTATGCAGCACGGGCAATAGCATAAGTAATAACATCCTCTACTCCGTTGCTTGTTAAAAAGTTACCTGATAAATTAAGTTCTGCAACTTGAGCCGCTACAGCATAAACACCCGTCCATGTAATAACACCGGTAATAGGAGTGCTAAGACGAACAAGTTGCGCCTCTGCAGCCGCAAGGTGGTTTTGTCTGGCTAAAGAGAATTCGTCTTGCTCTTGCGTAGTTAAAGCATTAAATGCCGCTCTGGCTTCCGCTACACGATTTGGACTGCCTGCGGCACTCCATGCTAGGTCAGTTTGAAAACCGTGTACTTGATATACCGTACGACCCAGAGGTCTAAGCGAATCAATTAAACCGTATAAATTAAAACCTAATAATGCCGCTTCTGCCGCTTCAAGTGTAGCTTCTGCGCCGGCAGCAATTAAAAGATCTTGCTGAGCAGTCGTTAATAAATCAAAAGCAACACGGGCAGCATCTATATCAGCTTCGTGTGCAAAAGTAATAAACGAAGGCAATGCATTGATTTGATTATACACAGGATATGCCGTAACTAAGTTTGCATGTTTTGCGCTGATAGTTGCAATATAACTATGATTAGTTACAAGCGCTTGCTGATTAGCAGTTAATCCTAACCATGCAGCATCTTGTATAGTTGCTAAACCAGGTAGCGGATGACCCACATGATTTGCAAATGTCATATCTGTAGAATCAAAAGCATTGATTGCATCGTAGATTGGCCATGCTGCGTCTAAATCAAGCCATACATCTTCTGCGGCTTGAAAGTCTGCTAAATCAAAAGACGGATGGTTCTCTATTTCAAACCCAATAGGAGGACTGTTAAATCCATTCCAATTGCCAACAGCACCTACAATATGCTGAATCGCTGCCTCTAAAACATCCATATCAGCAAACGAATCAAACTGCTGAATATAGGCAATCGCATTATTAAATGCAACAACAGCATCAGCTTCTAATTCCAGATGAACATCCTCCAGATAAGCAACTACTGCTGCGGGCGGTGTAGCGGCATTAGCTTGTTGTATATTTGTTCCGTTAAACGATACTACGGCAGTTACCGTAAACGCAAACGCAAATAGTACAGCAAGTATTGCTACAAGCAACCCATT
>Ga0123355_10013083_pt1 | contig 12890 bp, 15 predicted proteins | sample TergutEmb28metaG_3_FD_89872 | JGI IMG/M metagenome (GOLD analysis project Ga0123355, IMG submission 89872) | Embiratermes neotenicus P1 segment gut microbial communities from Petit-Saut dam, French Guiana - Emb289 P1 | ecosystem: Host-associated > Arthropoda: Insects > Digestive system > Gut ... | reverse complement strand
ATTATCGCACTGGAATACGCATCTGCCATATGGCCCTGTTTTAATGGCGGCTTCAACTTCCTCATCTGTCGCGTTATAACGCCCGGCGGCAACAGAGCGGAACCACTCGTTATCGCTGTTTATATACAACTTACGTGCATCGTAAGGGCAGTCTACCGTACAGCCATCGGTACAGCGTGGCGGTGCAGATGGTGGGCAATGATTTTTGTTAAAATATTTTAGAGATCCGAAAGATGAAAGTGATAGACAGTTTTTGCCTATAAGCCACTGCAACATGTCCATATCATGGCAGCACTTTGCCAAAATCATGGGGCTGCTTTCTGCGGTATTTCTCCAGTTTCCTCGGGTAAAGCTATGTGCGTGATGTATGTCGCCCACATTTTCATTGTGTGCAAATGTAACAATTTCGCCAATTTCTCCACTGTCCAGAATTTTTTTGATTGTTGCAAATAAAGGTGAATAACGCATGGTATGGCAAACGATTACCTTTACACCGGCTTTTGTTGCAGCTTCGGCAATTTCGATACATTCTTTTTCTGTTGGGGCCATCGGTTTTTCAAGTAATATATCATAACCTTGGGCAATTGCTGCCATCACAGGCTCGTAATGCATATTATCTTGGGTGCAAATCATAACAGCGTCTGCCCATTTATCCCGCTTAAATACGTCTTCCCATGTGGTTAAGCAGGCGGCATCCTCTAGCCCATGTTTTTGCTTAAAATCGTCTCGGCGGACAAGGCGGGGTTCTGCCACACCAACAATTTTAAAATCTTCCGGGTGGTCCTTTGCGTAATTGGCATAAACATTTCCCCTTTGCCCGGCTCCAATAAGTATAATGCTTTTTGACATGATTAAAAACCTCCTGTGGTTTATATATATAATTCAATGCACTTTTTTAAACTATCTTCAACATTACTTTTTGGCCAAAACTCTAGCCCGGCATAACCGGTGTATCCTGCCTTATCAATAGCAGCAAAAACTTGACTATAGTTTATTTCGCCCAAATAAGGCTCTCTACGACCAGGGTTGCCTGCTACATGAAAATGACCGATTAAGTCGATATTGTTGGTTATGTTTGTTATCAGATTTCCCTCAGATATTTGCTGATGATATATATCAAACAATATCTTTATTTCAGGACTGTTCACTTCCCTTACAATATCAAAAGCTTCTGCCGAACTGTAAAGGTAGTATCCCCCATGGTCTACTAAAACATTAAGTGGTTCAAGCAATAGGGGAATACTGGAACCTGACAAAATTTTTGCGGCTTCTTTTAGCCCTGCAACAATAGATTCTCGCTGTTTTTCTCTGGGCACATCTTCAAGGGCTTGGCCTGTGGTGCCGATTATCCCCTTTGCACCCAGTATTTTTGCATATGCAAGGGAAGATTCAGCTGCTTCTAAAAAATCTGCCCTTGTAGCAGGGTCAACCAGGCCACTTGCAAAGCCCATACATGCTACGGTCATTCCTGTTTCATCTATAGCGGGTTTAAAGGTATTCATATCAAAGTTTTTGCCGCCTTCCCAAAATTCAACGGCGTGGTATCCAAGTTTTTTTGCAAGAACAATGGCATCTGCTCTGCTCAGGTTGCCTGTTGCAGAATTTATACATAATGATAGTTTCATAGTTCACCTCATTATAATTTTATTACTTGCCCTGTTTCCATAGATCGGTTTGCGGCATCTGCTAACAGAAGTGTTTTATATGCATCGGCGTATGGGGATAATACCGCTGTCGGGTCACCTTTTCTTACGGCGTCTAAAAACGCTCGGTCATGTGTTACACTCTGGTCTACAACTCTGTCTATTTTACGCGCTTCCGTTGCTGTATGAATGGTAAGGTGTCTTCTTAATTCGTAATCCAAAGATTTATCTCTGCCCACAATGGTTAGACCATTGCGAACTGGCGCGCCTTGGCCGGTAACAAAACATCCAGACATTAGATTAGCGATTAAGCCATTTTCAAAGGTAATTAGCGCAGATGAAAAATCATCCGTATCATAAGCAGGTAGATCGTCCCTGTGTGCAAATTCGCTAGGGTTTACAAGCCCTTGACCGTTTTGAGCATATACACTTGTAGCCTCTCCAAAGAAATAGCGCAGCAAATCTACCAAGTGTATGTTTTGTTCCAATAATTGCCCGCCGCAAGTGGCTCTTCTCATCCACCACCATACTTGGGGTACGCCGCCAATCCATGTGCCGTAAACCATGCCAACTTTCATATCGGTCAGTTCTTGTTTCATTCTTGCGACAATGTCCAGATATCTGTCTTGAAAGCCAACAGCGGTAACCAGCCCTTTTTTTGTTACAGTTTCTGCGATGGCTTTTCCTTGTGCCATGTCTAGGGTCATTGGTTTTTCTACCATAAAGGGCCAATTGCGTTCTATGCAGGTTTCTTCTATTTGGTCATGAGCCGTAGGTTCTACTGCAATGTAAACCGCATCTAATTTGTCTTCACCTGTAAAAAAATCTTTGTGGGATAGGTAGCTGCGTTTTGCACCGGTGCGCTCTTTCATCGCTTCCGCACGCTCGGGGCGTGTATCTGCGACAGCAACTACTTCTACGTCATCAAAGGTAAGTACACCGTTCATGTGGTGGTTCATCATGCCGCCACAACCAATTAAACCGATTTTTAACTTGCTCATACAATTGACCTTCTTTCTATAATAAACTATTTTTATTAATGACATTGTAAGCCACAATTGTGCTTATGCGCAAGCATAAAAAAGAGGCTATCGCAAAACATTTTACAATAGCCCCAATTTCTATTTTATAAATTTTATGAACTAACCAGCCGGCGTATATGCCTTTCGGTAAAGCCATACTTTTTTGCCAAACCGGCAAAGTTACTGCCGTTAAACTCACGCATAACTTCTTTTTCTAAACATCGGGCAAAAATAGTACGTACTTTGGGTACATAAACTGTAAACCCGCCTAATTGCTCTGCAAATTCGAAAACCGCATCAAAGCCATCCAACCCCAATAGGGCGTCATAAGGCTGCATTATTTCCGATGGGTGAAGTGATGCTACTTTGCGTAAAATTGTTCTATCCATAAATCAAACCCTCTCTACAAGTTGTATTATGGATATATTACACGTTGTGAGTAGTTTTGTCAAGAACATTTGTTCGATTTTTCTTGTTACATAAAATCAAAGGCTTCTAGCTGCTCTCTTGCGCCCTTACTAAGCTTACTTACATTCGGATAATGTTTTCTAGGTTCTTTTGCAGTTTCTTTTATAAGTTCAAGTGAGAATTCTTTTACATAAGGGTTATCAAAAACCAGTACCATATGCTTCATATGTTCAAAATCCAGCATATTTAGTGGAATATGCGTATGTTTCTTTGGTGGACCCAGTTTATTGTTGCGAGAAGTATTTAGTTTTCTTATATTCTTAATATCTGTTACGCCAATATATTCTGTAAATTGGTTTACTTCTTTGCTGTGATAAAAAGTGTAATTTATGTTATCGTCCATACAAAAGAAGTCGGCAACTTCTTCATATAATTGATGCATATTAGCCGATTTAGGAATTTGCACATGTATCCATACTGTCGGGTTGTCCGTCGCAGCTACACGAAACGTGTATATTGAGTCCGGCATTTCACTAATAGGGATAGACTTGCGTACAGATTCTATAAAAAGCCGAATGCCTTTCGAGGTCGTAAATATCGGATTATTTAATACGTCAGCAGTTAAAACTTCCTTGCTATCAAAGTAATTATGCTCTGTTGGGGCTATTTTCAATATCTGAAGCCCTAAATCGGTTAATGTGTAAGAGGCACATGGCGCAAAAAAAGCTGCAAATCCGTCATCTGTATCGTACTCGGTTGCGTCAAGGTAATGCTGGATTTCGTCCTTTATATCCAGTGGCATAGAGTAAATAGGGGAGATAAGTCGTAAAAAATATCCAAAAGGCGTAAAAAAGAATCTGTCTAGCATGATGCCAAGTATAAATATTCCGGAAACGACATCTCCCATCGCATCTGAATCATCAAACCCCTCATCGATATCCCTAAAAATGTCAATAGTTAAAAGTTCGTCTATATTAAAGCCTAATGTGTTAAATACTTGTTCAAAAATAGAATCTGTGGGGACTGGATTAATCAGTAAATTACGCATGCCGGTTTTTGTAAACATTGATACGGGCGCAGGTAAAGCACCCTGCAAACCGTCAACAGCATAGTCAATAGTCATATCTATAATTTGCTCAATAAGTCCTGCACAGGGCTGCGCGAGTATATCATTCGATCTATTAGTAACCTGCATTCGCTGTACATATAATGAAGGCATCTTTTCCATCAGTCCAAGTCTGCACGCAATTTCCAATAAAAAAGATGCGTAGTATGGGTCATTGATGCTTAGCTTTTTTGCAATTCTCGCTTTTTGTAGTTCGTCCAATGACCAATCTTCGCAAAGATCAACATGAGGGGCGCAAAATTTTAGCAGCACTTTTAAGTCTCCTAGGATGGGATGGGCATCTTTAGAATAAGTCAGCGGTTTAAAACTAAAGCTTAGGCCATCTTCTTTAGAGTTATTATAGGTTGCGACCATGTATGTGTTGGGCTCTACTCCATAGTTATAAGCAAGGCAGTCCAAAATATTATTTGGCGAAAAGCGAATGTTTTCAATAAGCGTAGCATATAACCAACGGCGATAAATCCCCGGTAAGTGGGGTAACATTCGCTTTCTTCTAGATGGACGAAGATCCTGATAAACTTTTATTATATCCTCACCAAAAATGGAATATAATTGTTGTGAAAAATGTGTAAAGGTATCACTTGCCATGCGTAGCCTAACCTCTTTCTTCAATTATCTGTACCAGTTTGGTTGCCCATTCTGTTATTTTTATTGCATCCCGGCCTTCGATCATAACTCGGACCAGTGGCTCTGTGCCGGATGGGCGCACAAGTATGCGCTCGTCTGCCGAAAGATTGGCTTCTACCTCGGCTAGGGCCTTTTTAATTTCTGGGTCTGCTTGTAGCTGGTGTTTTTTATCGTTTGGTACTTTAGCGTTAATTAAAACTTGCGGAAAAATTTCTATGAGTTTAGCCATTTCCGCCATTGATTTTTTCTTGCGGTAAAGAACGGACAATAATTGTACCCCGGCAAGTATGCCATCACCAGTGGTGCTATGCTTGCGAAAAATTAAGTGGCCGGATTGCTCTCCCCCCAATGATAAATCATCCTCTATCATTTTTTTTAGCACATATCTGTCTCCTACGTCTGTGCGCAGCAGCGTAATATTTTTTTCTCGACAGAATACTTCCAATCCTTGGTTGCTCATGACTGTTGCAACAATCGTATTTTTTGCCAGTTGGTTGTTTTCGGAAAGGTCCAATCCGCAAATGGCTAATATTCTATCACCATCTATTTCTTGCCCATTTTCGTCCACAGCAAACATTCTATCGCCGTCACCGTCAAATGCAAGTCCCAGATTTAAATTGTGAGAAGTCACAAAATTCTTTACACTATCCATGTGTGTAGAGCCGCAGTTTGCATTGATATTAATACCATTTGGGCAATTATGCAAAGTGTGCACCTCTGCGCCAAGTTTTTCGAAAATAATAGGGGCAATTGCACTGGTTGCGCCGTTTGCACAGTCTAACGCAATTTTCATGCCATTTAAATGAAGGTTTGGTACTGTAGAGATTACAAAGGAAGCATAATCTTCAAGGGCGTGGGGGCATGCGCGCACAATGCCAACACCCTCGCCTTCTGGGCAGGGTAAGGAGGCATTTGTGTGTACGAGTGCCTCTATCTCCTCTTCCAGTTGGTCGGGTAATTTAAGCCCCTTCGCGCTGAAAAACTTTATACCGTTATCTTCCATTGGGTTATGGGAGGCGGTTATCATAATGCCTGCATCAAATTTATATTTTTGTATAAGGTATGCAACAGCCGGGGTTGGTAATATTCCAGCCTGGTAAACTTCTGCGCCAATAGAGCATAACCCTGCTGTAAGTGCGGCTTCCAGCATGTCGCCTGAGCGGCGTCCATCTTTTCCAATTAATATTTTGGGTGTGCTGGTGGCATTTTTTGCAAGTATATGCGCCCCGGCTTTTCCTAATTTAAAAGCAAGCTCTGGGGTCAGTTCTGTATTTGCTATTCCACGAACGCCGTCTGTGCCAAATAATTTTTTCATTGTGCTGCCCTCCTATAGTGTTTTCAATTTGGAGTGAGTGTTTTTCTCAGTCTAAATTAAAATCACTTTCATAAATTCAGCGGTTTGTGCTATCGCATGCAGTGCCAATTTGGCTTGAAACCGCTATAATAATTTTCCGTGCTTCTTCTAGCATATGCTCCGTTGGCGGTTGGGTGTCTGCCAATTCGTAGGGAATGTCGTGGGTTTTCCATTTAAACTCTCCACTTTTATGAAATGGTAAGACATCTATTTTTTTTACATTACTATAGTCTTCCAAAAAATTTGCTAAATTATTTAAATCTTGCATATTGTCTGTTAAACCAGGAACAAGAACAAAGCGTATCCACGTTGGAATGTTTTGCGCTTTGGCTAGGCGTAATGTTTCTAAAGTCTTGTCGATATCTACGCCGGTAACGTTTTTATATGTTTCCGGGTTGAAAGATTTTATATCAAGCAGTAATAAATCTGTGTGTGCCAGTGCGTTTTTTACATCTTCTGGATTTGCATAGCCGGAGGTATCTATGGCCGTGTGTATGCCTTGGGCTTTGCAAGCCTTTAATATTTCGGTTAAAAATCCCGCTTGTACAAAGGGTTCTCCGCCAGAAATTGTTACCCCACCGCCAAATTTATAATAAGATTTGTACTTTTTTACCTCGGTAACAACATCGCTTACAGTCATTGCATTGCCATTGGTTTTTTCCCATGTATCTGGGTTATGGCAGTATTTGCAGCGTAGAGGGCAGCCGGATAAAAACACAACACAGCGTATGCCGGGGCCGTCTACCATGCCGCCATTATATATGGAATGTACATATCCTGCAGTGTTATATATCATAGCATTAGCCTCCTACACCATCCGTCCTGGGAATGCATTTAAATCCCAAGAATGGTGATCCACAGCTTGTCCGTTTACGATGCTGTAATATCCGCGGCAGGCTATCATTGCGGCATTGTCTGTACAATATATTGGCTTAGGCATAAAGAGTTGTAATCCCTTTTCGGCGCAGGCGAGTTCCATTGCGGTGCGCAGTCCGTTGTTGCAGGCTACGCCACCTGCCAAAGCGACATTTGTATACCCTTCTTGCAAGCATGCAGTGACCGTGCGATCTACAAGCACATCTACAACAGCTTTTTGGAATGATGCTGCAATATCTTCTACCGGGGTATTTGGATTTTTTGCACGATACTGCATGACTGCAGTTTTTAACCCACTAAAACTAAAATCAAGCCCATCAACCTTTGCACGTGGGAATGCTGCTGCAAGTGCATTTCCTTTTTGGGAGAGCTTATCTATTTGCGGGCCGCCGGGGTAGGGTAGGCCTAATACTCTTGCGGTTTTGTCAAAGGCTTCACCAGCAGCATCGTCTCTGGTAGAACCAAGCACCTCGTATGTGTTGTAGTCCTTTACTTTTAAAATAGATGTATGCCCTCCGGAAACTACCAGCGCTAAAAAGGGCGGCTCTAAGCCACCCGCCAGGGAGATTGTTTCTGTCAAATAATTTGCACATACATGTGCTTCTATATGGTGAACGCCGATAAGCGGCTTTTGGTAGGCGTATGCTAGGCCTTTTGCGTAATTAAGCCCCACAAGCAGTGCTCCTGCAAGTCCTGGGCCATTTGCTACGGCATATGCGTCAATATCTGCAAAGGTAAGCCCTGCTTTGCTAATGGCTTTGTTTACAATAAAACCGATGCATTCTATATGGCGGCGTGCTGCAATTTCTGGAACAACACCACCAAATGGCGCATGAATATCTACTTGCGACGCAATAACATTTGAAAGAACTGCTCGCCCATTTTGCACGACGGCGGCAGATGTTTCATCACAACTGGTTTCTATGCCAAGGATAATCAAGCTTTTACCGCCTCTTCATCTTTATGGAGCACAACCAGCAGGATGCTTAGTATAACCACAAACCCTAGGGCGGCAGTGCCAAGTCCACTATCTATACCACCTTCGCCCATGTTTTGCACAAACTGCCCAAACATGGCACCAAGAGATATCCAAAAAGTGTACAGTGCATCTGTAACAATATTGATTGCCGGGTATGCATTTGCCAGACGTGTAAGCTGGCCTGGATTGTATGCAAAAAACATAGCCGCACCAAAAATAATTGCCGTTATGCCCCAAATTATGCGCAGTGCCAAACGAGATGTTTGCTGGGCAAATTTTTCGCTAGTCTGGGTAGAAGTTGATATTTGTGACATTACACTTGCTGTAAAACCGGCCGGGGCTTCGTGCATATCTTGTTCTGAGAAATTTTCGACCACATCAATAAATGCGAAGTAATATTCCCGGCAGGTATCACAGGTTTGTACGTGTTGTGCCAGGTCTGTGGCTTCGGCAGTGCTTAAGACGTTTTCTGCTTGTTTTAGCATTAATGTTTCTGCTTTATTGCAATTCATATTCTTCACTCCCTAACATAGCAATTTAATTGTCTACCAAGCTTTCTTTTAAAAGTTTTCGTCCACGGAAAATGCGATTTTTTACTTTGGATATTGGCTCTCCAATTGTATCTGCAATTTCTTGATAACTGAGTCCATTTTGATGGTATAGCACCACCGGTACTTTGTATATGTCAGGCAAATTACTAACGGCATTGTTTATACGTTCGGTTTCTTCACGTTTAATATATACAGCCTCTAAAGAAGAATCGGTGCCAAGTACCCCACCTTCGGCAGTGTAAACTTCATAGGATACTGTATCGTACTTCTTTTTTCGATATTGGTCAATAATATGGTTACTGGTTATGCGCATGATCCATGTGCTAAATTTAAACTCAGAAGTATAGCTTGCTAAATTTTTGTATGCTTTTAAAAAAACCTCTTGGGCTAGGTCGTGGGCCTCGTGTGGGTTTTTAGTTTTGCGCAAAATAATGGAGAAGACTAAATTTTTATAACGCTCTACAATTTCTTCAAAATAATCTGTTTCGCCGGATAAGCATAAATTAATAAGTTCTAAATCTGTCATTTAATCACCCGCTTTTGTCAATCATTAAACGCTAATGTTTTAGTCATTCGATCTTTTCCTGTTTTTGTGTTTGGAAAAATTGCCGTTGCATTCTCTAAATAATTATATGGGTCTGGTAATGCCGGGCTAAAATGCGTTAGCCACAGTTCATGTACCTTTGCAGCATATGCAATTTCTGCTGCTTCTTGAAATGTCATGTGTTTGCGTTTTGCAGTTTTTTCCTGCTTGTCCACATCACCATAAAGTCCTTCACAAATAAATAAATCTGCCTTTTTTGCAAATGGAACGAGCCCTGCAACCGGGCGTGTATCCGTACAAAATACGACTTTGAGGCCTTGCCGGGGATTGCCTAAAACCATGTCGCTAGAGTAGGTCTTACCTTCATATACGATTGGTTCATCTTTTTGTTTTTGCAAAGCGCTCCAAATAACAAGTGGAATGTTTTGCTCTTTTGCGCGCTGGGGGTCAAATTTGCCCCGGCGGGCAAGTTCTATGCTATAGGCAAAACATGGCGTGCGGTGGTTTAGTGGCAGTGTTTTTATTGTTAACATATCTTGAGTATATGACTCATGGCCTCTCCACTCATAAAATTCGATGGGAAATGGCAGGTCGCTAGCTATAACACACAAGCTTTTTACTATATATTCAAGGCCTGTTGGGCCGAATAGCTTTAATGGTTCTGTCCGTTCCGCATTAGCCATGGTTAAAAGCAGGCCCGGCAACCCGGAAATATGGTCTCCATGAAAATGGGTAAAGCAAATCATATCAATTTGTTTAAAGCCCCAGCCCAAAATACGTAAGCTTACCTGGGTGCCTTCGCCACAATCGAAAAGTATCATTTTTCCATTTACCCTACACAGCATAGACGACAAAAAACGTCCCGGCAAGGGCATCATACCGCCTGTGCCTACAAGTGCTATGTCTATCATTTGTTCAACTCCTATTTCATGTTATTCGAGTTTATTCTATAGCACCTATATTGCGAAAAACAATTTCATTAGGGCGTACCATGCCAAGCCATTCCCGGGCACGGCGTTCTGCATACGCAAGGCTATCAAAAAGCTGTAACTCCATATACAATTCCTCATGGGTGGTGACTTCCCGGTAAAGATTGTTGCTTACACGCTCATAATTTTCCCGCAGTTGGTTATAAGTTCTTACTTGATCTGCAATAAACACAAGGGACAGGCCTATGATGCCGACCCAAAACACAACGTACAAGATAATGAGTTTGGACTTTGGCTTTTTGGGTCTTTTCTTTTTTCGCACCTTAACTGCTTTGTCCCCAGTAATCATTCTAGTATCCCACCTATATCTTTTTACGCCGAATTGCCCAATTGCGTACAGATTTTCTTACCTTCATTTTACTGTATCTTGAGAGGATGCGCAATTTTTTATTACTATAATTTGAAATATTTTTGATAGGCGGACGCATTAAGTGGTAAATAAATTTTAACGGCAAAGTAATAATGCGTATCGTTACTATCATAACCCGCTTTACAAAATTTACAATCGCCACCGCAATTTTAATCACTATTGGTGAAATGGTTGTAAAATAAATAGCAATACCACATGCGGTGCCAACGAATACAAAAGGACGAATTTCTCCAAAATTACGATTTAGCATAAAATAAAACATGGCGCATGTTGCGATTACCCAAAAAATCACATCTTCTAGCTGAACAACCCAAGCAGAATGAGGCGTTACCTTGCGCAGAACCCTAAAAACATCATAGAAAACGCCAATTGCTGCACCTGCAAGCACCGTAGAGATAAATAGCCATGCCTGAGCCGGCATAGAAAGTATTAAGCCAAGTGCCGGGCCAGCGATCACCTAAAGAGCCGCCCCATAAAACTTTTTGCCTTTACGCCGCTGCTTACGTTTTCGTAATTGATGCCGTCTAGTTCGCCAGCAACAAGAAGTTCGCCGTTTTCTAGGTTAATGCGCTTTACATGTAAGTTTGCCCCTTTGATAATGATAATGCCCATTTCTGTTTCTGCAATGACAGATTCTTCATCGAAAGAAATAACATCAATAACGCCTGTTACAGTTGCATTTTCGCGTCTGTCTAACTGAAGACTATGGCGGGATGGCGAGCGTTTGCGATCCTCTGCCGGTGGATGGTGCATTGGCATTTTATAATCCCCTTCCAAATTAGGTCGTTTCGCAGTCTTACGAAAAACCTGTTGTCAATTTGTGTTTATACAAATTATATGGGGATTTAAGTGGGAATATTACAATAATACATACGTCTCAAGCCATTTTGCTGCGCCGCTATTATCATGGTATGCGCTTGTGATCACTCAACTATACGATACATTGCGTGGGTATCCTCTTTACGGACGATATCCTTTACTTCCAATATTTCAAATTTCGAAATTTTTTCACCAAAACGAATGGCTACAATGTCGCCAACCTTTACATCTACAGAGGCCTTTGCTACTTTGCCGTTAATTTCTACACGGCCTGCGTCACAGGCTTCGTTGGCGACTGTGCGCCGTTTGATTATGCGGCTAACTTTTAGATATTTATCCAGACGCATGGGTATCCTCCAAGTTAAATATTTATTCAGGTGTAGGTGGGGTGTCGGATTTTTCGCAGTTTCGTTCCGCTCCAAAGTGCTCCATTGCTATATGTGGTATTCCTGCATCGTCAAATTCTTCACCGTATGCGGTAAAGCCAAGTTTTTCGTAAAACGCACGCGCATGCACTTGAGAGTTCAAAATTTGCCTTTCGCCACCCATTGTAACGCAAGCGTTGATGAGTGCTTGCATAAGGATAGTGCCAATGCCTTGCCCACGGTACTTTCTTAATGTGGCTACGCGCCCAATAATAAAATCCTCACGGGTTATCATTATTCGTCCTGTGCCTACGGGTTTTTTCCCATCATATGCAACAAGGTGAACACATGCACCATCTGTGTCATCATACTCATCTTCTTCAGATACGTACTGCTCGTTTATAAACACTTCCTCGCGAATTTCGTGTGCGTCGGTTAAGGGTTCCTTATCCCCAAAAAACCATTTCATAGTTAGCATTTTTGTGCCTCCCTTTCGGTTAATATCCTCTGTATTATACGCTCGCTGGCTTTGCCGTCTCCAAATGGGTTTGGTACGGCAGCCATCTTAGCATGGGCTTCTTTGTCTGTTAAAAGGCGTGTGGCCTCATTGTAAATATTGTCTGCATTTACACCTGCAAGAACTAGCGTTCCTGCGATGAGTCCTTCAGGGCGTTCAGTAACTTCCCGCAATACCACCGTCGGCAGGTCGAAGGACGGAGATTCTTCTTGTAGCCCGCCAGAATCTGTTAGTAGTAAGTATGCTCGCTTCATGAGATTGTGCATATCAAAAACATCAAGGGGTTGAGTTAAAAGTATGCGTTCTTGCCCTCCCAAAATTGAATGGGCCGGCTCAACTACCGCCTTGCCGGGGTGGACTGGCCATACCAAAAACACATCTGGGTTATCTCTAACTATGCGTTTTACTGCCTGGCAGATATCTTCCATTGGCTTACCTCTGTTTTCCATGCGGTGGGCAGTCATTAAAATGATACGCTTTGTAAAGTCGATATTATTTAATGCCTCTGCTTGAAAGCGATAATCGTCTTTCACAGTGTAGCGTATGAAGTCGATTGCCGTATTGCCTGTAATAGAAATAAGTTTTTCCGGTATATTCTCTTTGAGTAGATTATCCCGAGACTGAAGGGTTGGCGCAAAATACAGATCCGCAATGGCAGTGGTAAGCTTACGGTTTATTTCTTCCGGGTAGGGGCGATACT
>Ga0123355_10013082_pt1 | contig 12890 bp, 5 predicted proteins | sample TergutEmb28metaG_3_FD_89872 | JGI IMG/M metagenome (GOLD analysis project Ga0123355, IMG submission 89872) | Embiratermes neotenicus P1 segment gut microbial communities from Petit-Saut dam, French Guiana - Emb289 P1 | ecosystem: Host-associated > Arthropoda: Insects > Digestive system > Gut ... | reverse complement strand
TGAAGTACTTCATTCACCTGCCTATGAAGATGGAACCAATAGTGAGTTCCGAAACGTCGGCAATTAGAACTCAGACGCCGGGGAATTACCCAAAAAGGAATAAATTACATTTAGAACACGGCGGAAGCTCAAAAACATTTTTAAAATGTTTGTACCACATCGCAGTTAGCTCCTCGGAGTAGGCCTGCACGTTCAGAATTTTCTCGTTTTTAGTGTTTCAGTAACAGACACTTGCATAGTTCTGGGTCAGTCTCTTCTAGACAGCTTGTAACCTTAGTGTTGATAGTTTTGCGCATTTTGTATCTACACTGCTACTAAGTAGACTGAAGGTTGTCCCGTGCAGATCACGAATGCGCGAATGTAGTTAAAATTCCACCCATTCTTGACCAATGCAGCAAGAAGGTAGGCAGTGGTTACTGTCACGTCCCAGTCAACACTAAACCCATGCCATTTAATCTACACCAGTGTTTCTCAACCGCCGGGCCGCGGCCCAGTACCAGGACTTGGCATCAATTATCCCGGGCCGCGAGAGGTTCTCCTGGAATTTGTCGTTTTAGTTTTCTGAGCAATTTTCATGAATAAATGTTTTATAGTGGAAATATTCTGAGGAGAACAATATTCGTGAATGTGTCGAAAAACTCAGACCCAGACGTTGACCCGAGGAAACTACAATATGCTACAAGATTTCATTAGTCCAGTGATTGATAACTAATTTAAATGTAATTTTATATTTGTCAACAGGCCACACCGTATACGTAAGTGTACTAATACTCTTTATGATTATGCCATAATTAATTAACAATACTTATGTTAGTTTACTGTATGAACTTAAAAAAATGGAAAAGTATTTACGAGTAAATTTGTTGGGACCGGGCCCTCGTCTTATGAAAAAAGAATTTACCGGGCCGCGATCTCACAAACGTTGAGAAACACTGGTCTATACCGTACGCCGTCGGTGTTAAATACGAACCTTCAACAAATGTGTCTTCAATTATGAAAGAATTATGTAGCGGAACTTCTCCTTTTTCTGCAGGGCTTGTTTTCGCGCATAACGTTTCGGGAGCCCCTCTTTGTCGGGGGTCCCGGAAACACGACTGGCCTCACTGACAAGCTGCCTACAGAAGATGGGCTCAAAGGATGCATTAGACACTTGGAAGTGAATGATCACATCTACAGCTTCAACATGGCACCCGTCGGGGAATCAGTCAAAGGGTTTGATGTCGGTAAGTACAGCTGGGGGACAAACCACTACAGATAAAGGGGGCGTTTGCTTTTATTTGCAAGCGTTCTTTTCATGTATATGTATGTGTATGTCCGTTGGAATGCGTCACTTGCAGGAAAATACATGGTCATTTTTGATAGGGGCCATCCCGTTGTGTAGTAGCAAATATATGTATTTTACCGTCTAAAATACAACATACGTGTATCAACGCATTGACGAAATATCAATTACATCAGGGCCTGATGTAATTGATATTTTATGTTTTAGACGGTAAAATACATATATTTAAATACTTGGTCAGTTCCGATGAGCCCTTGCGTGTAATTCTAACACTAATAGCACTATTTGCTGTGGGAATTCAACTTCATGCCAACCCAGTATGATTTCTACGTGCCTGAAGCTTAAAATCAAATATTATTCATTTTCTTTTTGACGGTTAAATATCTTATTTCTGAAATTCTTTTCGTTGTTGAGTTCCAACGCAACAACGAGAGCGGATGGCAGTAGATCCGGTTAATCAATACCAGAAGCTATAATTACAGTTGTACGAGCTCCTAATGATGGGTGTCATCACCCGAAACATGTAGAGCTGCCTACAGAAATGTAATAAACTGAATAAGTCGCATCTTGTTGGAAAATTATTAAATTCAATCTTATTTCTGATTTCAATTTATAAGTTAATTTGAAACCTTTTGATATTGGATCAGTCGGTTTATTAACAGTTATAATCACTTGACGAATAAGAGACCAACTTGATGTCACAATTTATTAAGTTTTATTTCACTTCTTCTATGCTCAACATGTTTCGGACATTAATACATCCATCATCAGGAGCCTGCGACTTTTTTTATTGCATCACCACATTGGTTGTGTGTTCTTGTTTCGATGTGTGTTGGAGTTTCGGTGTGGCTGGTTGGGGTGGTACCCGTGTAGCAGGCTTCAGCCTGCTACACGGGTACCACCCCAACTCAACCACACTGAAACTCCAACACACATCGAACCAAGAACAATACGACCAATGTGGTAATTCAACAGAATAGTCGCAAGCTCCTGATGATGGATGTATTAATGTCCGAAACTTGTTGAGTATAGAAGAAGTGAAATAAAACTTAATATCTAGTGACATCAAGTTGGCCTCGTATTCAACTATCACAATGATGCACGGTCCAATGTACATAACCTGCAACCAACATATTTTGGCAGATTATTTACATATCAGACACAGCATAACTATAAAGTAAAAGGCAAAAATTAAGTACGTATTTTAATATCACAGTATGTGGGCTGGGATGGCCTTGTCGGTATAACTATTTGCTGCGGGCTGGACCATTCGGGAATCAAATTCCTGTGGGGGCGATATTTTTCGCTGTCATCAAGACCAGCTCCGGGACCCACGCAGCCTCCCACACAATGGGTAGCGGGTCATTACCGGCGGTAAAGCGGCAGAGGCGTGCCCTTATAAAGCCACCCCCATCTGAGGTTGAGGTTAAGGTAAGAGTATACCTAAACATGTAACCCTCCTCTGTGCCTTCATAGCAGGTTATAGACGGAACTCAAAACTTACCCTCTAATATCACAGTATATTTAAGAAGACACGAAAAATTGCACATACTAACATTTCGGCTGTTTTTTTTTTGTGATATCTGAGAAACAAGGAACTGTTTACGAAATAACCACACACGAAATATTATTCACATCTAAGCAGTTTCTGTTCTTTCTTTTGGCGTGCACAAGTGATTAAGAAAAACCCCTGCCTCACGGAGGTACGCTGTAGCAAAAGTAAGAAAGTTCCGTAACGCTGTGTTAGCTGCGTAATCTGTGCAAGCTGAGCGTGCAACAAATTCTCCGTCTTCCTTCTCTCAAATTCCATTCCAATTTGTCCATTGCCTTGAACTTCAATGTGATCTTCTTTCATCAACTCATTATTTTTTATCGAAGTTACAAAGAAAGGGATTTGTTCTGTCTGTGTTAGAACAGTGGATTCATTAAAGAAATAAATTGCGTATTGAAAGTAAAGTGATTCATGTTGAGAAAGTCATCCGCTTTATACGTGTATTAATTGTACCAACCGCTCGTTCTCCATCGACTTACACAGGAAACCGCCCGGAACCACACATCGAAGTTACGTCGGATCGATTCTCACCCTTAACCTTCTTTCAACTTCGTTAAATTCGCCTTCACAATGCCACGGAATTTATTTTATCTTCATTTAAAATCATTTTATCTTCATTTAAAATCGATTTGTTTTATTTATATTATGACAATGAAAGGGAAAGTAATACGTGTTGACACACGACGCCAAACAAAGTTATGTTTATACAAGGCGTCAAAACTTATGTCGATGCAAGTTACTGGAAGAAATATACGTCATGAAGTACATTAAAATATGCTTGCCTAGCAGTGCCGGTCTGAACTCGTATTCAGTGGGTAAAAAAGGTAAAAGTAAAGTGTTCCCGTTACAGGCCCGGTGTGGCCCAGAGGGTGGGTAGAGGTATAGCTCTACTCTTTCATGACCGCGGCACTAGAAGGGGGTGAGTGGTCAGCAGCACGCCCCGGCCGCACTTTACCCACGGGAAAGACCCGGTACCCATTGTACAGGAGACTGGATGGGCCTCAGGGCCGGTCTGGATGGGCGGAAAATCTCGTCCCCACAGGGATTCGATCCCGGACCGCCCAGCCCGTAGCTCAGTCGCTATACCGACTGAGCCACCCGGCCCAGTATTGAGTGGGTACTTGGTTCAGTTCTCAACAAATTCACCGTCTACACCGACTGAGGTTTCCCGCTTTGCTTGCCATTATTGCTGTTCGAATGCTGTAACATGGCCTCGCATTTTACCGCAGCTGGTGCAAAATCGTAATCGGAAAAATTATAGACAGAATTGGGCATAGGCCTATTCGTGTACGGGTTTGTATTAAATATGGTAATCTTGTTTGTCCTGGATGTAACTGACTCAAGGCGATGCATTGAAGGTTTTTGAATACGGTAGTGAAACTGCGGATTCCATAAGCCAAGAACTGAACCACCATCAAGTGAATTAAGACGATACTTTATACGCTAAATTAATTGGCTTTTGGTGGACTTGTTTCTAATTAGTAATTAAAGCACGGGCGCAACTTTACCTCCAACCCTTTTCACGCACGTGCGTAGGTTGTTTTGATGGTCTGTGTGGCCTTCTAATGCACTTCGTAATTCCACACCCTTACTTTCCTCCAGTTGTATATAGGGCACTTAAATCTGAGGCTTCTGTGTGAGGCTTCCGTGAAGACGCTGCAGTCAGAATCCATGTATTACTCGTGACCTCTACCGGGCTGCTTGCGACTTCCGTTTCCTCTAGGCGCAGAAATCTGTAGTTATTCTTCCACTCAGATATTGCGACTTTGAAGGCTTAGAACTAACAGTCTGCATGAACAGAAGTTATAGGGAGATGACGTATATTTACTCGTGAGGTAGATAATTACGGAAGCTAGAAGAAAGAAATAGTGTCTGAGCGCAGAGTAAGAAAGAAAACAGATAGCTAAAAACAAAATTTAGAAAACAGGAGGTTGTGGACCACATTGCCCAGCAGAATCATACAAAAGGACACAATAAAAATACAATATTTTTATGTGTCGTTACATTGTACCTGCTGTTTGTTTTGCATAGTGGCCTGATGATGGATTGATTCAATCCGAAACATTTAGCCACGCCCATGAAAGAGAATATGTGTTGTGTTTCGACTGATGATTTATCGGTTTTCGTTTATTAACTTGTAATATAACAGGACGTGTTCTGTTAAGAGTCATTCTGATTGACAAACAGGTAGATGCATGGATGGATGAATTGATGGATAGGAGTGTATGTAGTTAGCTACGTAGGTAGGTTGGTAGGGACATACGTAGCTACGTACGTAGTGTGCATGTAGGTACTACAAACGAACATAGGAAATAAGATATGTAGGTACAGGTATGTACGTACCTGGGAAGAAGGTATGTAGGTAGGTATTTAGGTAGATAGGTGGGTATGTAATACATAGGTAGGTACATACGTAGGTATGTACGTATGTAGGTAGGTACGTATATAGTGTACGTACGGAGGAACGAAAGAATAAATGTGAGTAGGTACGTAAGTATTTACGTTAATATGGAGAAAAGTATGTATGAGGAATGGGAGGGAGGGAGGTAGGTAGGTAGGTAAGTATGTGTGTATATAGGTAGACCTAAAAGGAAAAAGATTACAAGAACACATATCACATCACCATCACCACCTACACAACTTGGCATCCTGTTCATCTGATACGGTTCCTGCATCCGATCCAATAATCTGTTCTTAAACTTCAAAAGTATATAATTGTCTGTAGTCTGCATTTCCAAACCTGTAAAATTTGAGGCTTTCACTGCAGATATTTAGTGGGTCGGGTAGCTCAGTCGGTATAGCGACTGACTATGGGCTGGACGGTCCGGGATCGAATCCCGGTGGGGGAAGAGATTTTCCGCCCGTCCAGACCGGCCCTGGGGCCCACCCAGCCTCCTGTAAAATGGGTACCGGGTCTTTCCCCGGGGCTAAAGTGAGGCTGGAGCGTGCTGCTGACCACTCACCCCCTTCTAGTGCCGCAGTCATGGAAGAGTAGAGCTATACCTCTATCCACCCTCTGGGCCAGACCGGGCCTGTAACGGGAAAACTTTACCTTTACCTTTTACTGCAGATATTTAAAGAGTACCGTATTCCTGGGCGCAAAACATTACAGTCTGCAATAAACTTCCCTAAAGTTCGGAAAGAACATGCCGCTTCCATCTTTGGGAAGGTACAATAAAGAGCTGCCTTCTGCCAAGATGATGGAAACGGTAGGTTATTCCGAAACTTGCAAGTTTCTGTCAGGTCACACGGCGTCAGTTTTCTATTTGTATTTAGACAGGAAATATTTAAATTTTCAAACGTAAGCCTATATTTTGGTTGGATGTGACGCCGAATTGCTTGGCTTATCGTTAAGCCGAATAATATTGCAGAGGAATATGTTGCGTCAGTTTGTCTGTTCTAGTTTGCAGATGGCGGTGGCATGTCCTTCTAAAACTATGGCATCTGCCTGCCACACGTCACGGCGCCACATCCCAGCAAAACCTTATCTTAATAGCAAACGTCATATGGACATCAGATCTCACATGTATTTCCTTTTTTCACTTATGTACTTCCTTTGATGATCTTCAAGTGTTCTGTGTATATTTTTATACTGTAAGTAAAATTGCCTATATTCACCATTCTACATTTTCTGCCGATCCACAAAGATATTTTGCCCGTTGTCGTGGTGTTACTGCCCTTTGCACAAGAGAATGCAGTTGACCTGTACAGCTTGGGTAAGATTCCCTTAACGATAGTGATGACGGTCGTGGGGTAAACATACAGATCATATCAAAAACATGAGTCTTTATCGCTGCGTGATGTAGTTTTCTTTCTTCGTTTATATCAAGCATGAATTCAAATTTGTGCACAGGTCTAACCACATGGAACACTACAGAAAATCACTGTACTTTCTCACACGCACAAAACACTACTGCACTTCAGATCAATGTATTGGTCAAAAATAAGAGACATTCTCCCTTCCCCAGCGCAGTCTACTGCCAAGGTCAACTGCAAACTCCACGGTCACTATCTGTGTTATTCTGTCTGTTAACTACATGTATTATTCGCATATATTTACTTTGTTTACCAGTTTATTTTGCTTTTTATAAGTCGTAACTTCCTAGACCTTTTTTGTTGGTACAGCTTGATATTGTAGCATGAGATACTTCTTAGTACATGTCCAGCCGTTTTTCACTTAGGGATCCCATTATACATACTCCAGTTTCTGGAGAGCTAAACAGTAGACTTAAGTCAAACCTCTTCTGTACCTTGAAATAATAGGGACATTCGTTTATCCATAATTTGTTTCTAATTTCTCCGATTTTTAAACTGTTGCTATCCAACAAAATCTCCCATCCCCCCCTGTAAAAGGTAAGCTAGGCGGAGCTGAGTTTAATGAACTTCTTTCTGAATCTTTTAGTGGGGTTTTCCTGCAATATTATTTTACCAGCTTTCTTATTTCTCGGAAATTACACTCTTCTTTATTCTGCCACACAAATGCAAGACCAGTGCTGTCAGCTGCTCTTTTCATCTCTCTAATTTATCTCCTGACACTCGTATTTCCTTTCTTCCATTCACAAAATTTTTTCACCAGTTTGTCTTTATCCATACATAATCCCATGCCAGTATTTCACTGTCAGTCCCATAGCCTATCTCTCTTGCTGTCTAACAATTTCGATTTAAGCAAATCCATTTGCTGCTCAGCTCGGCAGCCGTGTTAATTTCTTACAGAACCTACCGTGTACCCTCCGGGTTTCTTAACCACCCTGCTGTAACACATCTACTTTTCCTTCATACCTAATATTAAATTCACGCAACATTCTTAAGTACTTTCTAATGTATTCGGGATTACTTACGTGCATTCATCAAAAGCTACACTTGCCTTTACGAATTATTTTTAACTCCATGCCGCTTTAAAGGCATAGACAGCGAAGTCGTTTTAGTCACTGTCTAGGGTACTGGAAAACTGGGTTTGGTTTCCTGGAAGTTCAGGAACGTTTTCTTTGGTGACGTACCAAACAAGTCCTATTACTACTCCAGCAGTCATCCAGCAAGTACAGAGGTCTATTTTACCAAGGATGGTACAGACGGAGTGTATGTTTGTTTGTTTATCTGCTTCTGTGTTCAAGATTAAGAATGCTTGAAGCATCACCTACATTCAGGTACAGTCGTGGAAGGTGAAAGTTTTCTGAAAATAATTAAGCCCAGCATGCACAGAAAGTAACCAATTCCAAGGAACAGATTCCTTCCAGAAAAGCCAGTTCTTGCTCAGTTATTCAACGTGGAAACCGAAAGTTCAGTACTTTAAATTTAAAGTTGTGCTTTTTCCGTGCATCTATATTACCTGTACAATATTTAACACCAACATAAAACGCTGTGTTTTTATTTTCTAATTACTTCTGGGAAGTGTTTGGGCCTCAGTTCGTGGCCATCAACAGGGAGCTCGAAGATTTTTCGATGCGTGCGGCTTATGTGTCAACTTAACTTGATTGCATAAATATTTCATTTGAAGGAAGGTTAATCACAGATGTTTTGACAAAACATATTACATCAGTTTATACTTAATAAATTCTATATTGTATAAACTGACTTTAAATGTTTTAATATTCTAATATTTCAATTTAATTTCACTCATATGTGTAAATCATATATGCAAAATTTTGGATTCTTGAATCTTGAAGACGGGACTGCTATGTTGTGCCGGTCGCTAGGTAAGAGCCCAGAAGATCGAAATTCTCGTCTACTTCGAGGCGGGAGCGTGAAATCATTCCCTTGACATTGTTCGACTAAAAGTGTTTACGTATTTCTCATATTACAGACGCCGACAATCTCGTCCTCTTTGATTTAATTACCTTATCATAATTTGGCGAAGGGGACAAATTGTACTAGTTGAAGAATAAAAGATTAACTTGATGTCACGTGCTATTTTATTTCACTTCTTATATGTTCAACATGTTTCGGACATTAATATATCCATCATCAGGAGCTTGCGACTATTCTGTTGAATTGCCACATTGGTCGTATTGTGGTTTGGTTGGAGTGGTATCCGTGTTGCAGGCTTCAGCCTGCAACACGGATACCAATCCAACCCAACCACATCGAAACTCCAACACACATCGAAACAAGAACACATAGCCAATGTGGCGACACAATAGAAAAGTCGCAAGCTCCTGATGATGGATATATTAATGTCCGAAACATGTTAAGCATATAAGAAGTGAAATAAAATAGCAAGTGACCTCAAGTTGGTCTTTTATTCTACAAATATCACATGATGCACAGCCCAATAAATATGATATTGACAAATTGTACATCCCTCATTATACAGTTTTCCCCACCCAAATATATAGATGTAGAGTCCTGTATTTGTGCCAACGAACGCACACAAATTATTTTATTTGTTAAATTGTTAAGACATTTAAAATTATAATATTCGCTCCATCATGTTTCGGTTTACATAAACCATCATCAGGATCTACAGCCCGCGCTTTGACAAAGTTACAATATTATTTCCAATATACAAGTCGTTGTTGAAGTATTCAGTATTATGGCTGCGCATGCAGGCATAATACTGAATACTTCACTAAAATAATAATAATTTGTGTGCATTAGTTGGGACAAATAAAGGACTTGATACGAATAATGCACGGAACAACCACGAAGACTATAGATGTAGACTTAATAATAGAAATGTGTATTTATCTCAGTAATTAACCAACTTTATGCACAAAATATTTGTTTTACAATAAGTTTATTTCATGCCTCTACAAGTTTCGAGCACATGTGCTCATCATCAGGAGGTCAAAATTGCATTACACAGCCTCTGGTATCATCACACCTATAGGTCTGATGATACCAGAGGCTGTGTAATGCAATTTTGACCTCCTGATGATGAGCACATAATGTTCGAAACATGTAGAGGCATGAAATAAACTTATTGTAAAACAAAATCCTTCAGAGAGAAACAAAATGTAGCACATTTGCTGGCCGTTCATCGGGGTCTTTATTTCCCTTCTACAAACGCTGTCGTCAAGCTATCTTTTTCTAACTACAAGACGAAAAGTAGGGGAACCAAACCCTATCCAGCGGTTTCCATGGCTCTTGGCGTGAGTAATGAGAAATCGTTAGTTTTCTTACATCGAACTGCCGATTGAAGGTGCTCCTGCCCCTGCATCAGTCTGACTGCATGTGCGTTAGCATCACGACTGTTGACCAGGGAAGCGGTGCAACCTTCGGACATAGAGCCTTCTTTTGTTTTTGCACGTTTCTGGTTTGTTTGTTTATTGAAGTTGCTTCAATGTTACGATTATATGCCTTTTATCTTCTTCTTGCAACTGGAATATTGTGATAATTTGAGGAACAACTTTCATGTCAATAACATGAACATTTATTTCCTATCACAAAGTAATCACTCTCCTTTACCATTACAAGGACTACTCAAATAATGTTGTATTGAGACATAATCGCTGTTTATTGTGGAAACAGTACGGAACCCATTGTCTGGTATTATGCAGGATGTTCAGACACTAATTCCGGTGGTATCATTCGTTCGAAAATTCGACACTAGACGGAGGTGTGTGGTTAGGTTCACACACCGGCAGCTTTAAACCCTGGCGAAAAGACTCTGCTATCCGTTGAATACGAACTTGGTTGAGCATCAGAATCGCTGTGGGACCTTTGAAGAAGAGAAATATTTCTTGCACTTACTGGGAATCGATACGCGATTTTTTGGTTGTGAAGCCAGTAGCCTAGCCATTATACCGACTGCCACCGGTTTCCTTGTGCGTGGCATGTTGAATTTAGTATTCCTTCTGTTGGGTGATTCCCCGGCGCCTGAATTTTCTGTGCCGGCGTTTCGGAACACTCTTTCTGTTTCATCTTCGTTTAAGCAAGAAACGACCTGTGAATATGGAATATAAGAATGTTCCGAAAAGTCGGCACAGAAAATGCAGACACAGGGGAATCCCCCCAAAAGAAATAACACTAAAGTCACAATAAGGTGCAAGTTTGAAATCTAGAAAGTCAAATTTAGCCATAATCTCTACACTTGTGTTGACATTATTAAATACAGATCAGTATCGAGCATTATTCATTATTGCTGTTCGGAACGATGTTATTGTAACCCAGGGGTGAACAAACCCCGAGCTCCAGGTCACCGTGGGTATTATTTTTGTACTATGGCGCCCAACGTAGAACTTCCTTCGTGTTACTCTTCTGATACCATGAATTTTGAGGTGGTTTCTAAAATTTCGGAAAGTTTGTTTACCCCTGTTGTAGGCTTTATTGTTTTTTGTTGTTTCTTTCGCTGTGGCGCAGCCCAACTGGAGTCTAAGTCGCCTCGCATTTTAAGTTTCTTTATCACACACTATTAGACAGACACGATAGAACTCCTCTGTACGAGCGATAAGCGTACGGCGCAGGCCGTCACTTGCGCAACACACAATAAACACAACAGACGAAGATCCATGCCCTCAACGGAATTGGAAACCGCGACCCCAGCAATCGACCGTCCACAGAACTAGGCCTTAGACCGCACAAACACCAGGACCGGCATTGTTTTTATCTATTATTTGTATTTTAGCCAGTCGGTGCCAGAGTTAAATTAAGGTACAATCTGCAAAACTCCGGATAAATTACAATATTTGTTTTTTTTTTTTTGCAAATTTTATAAAGAAATAACCAAACCCCACGGTAAAATTCCATACACGGCCGTTCAGTAATGTCTATAACTGGATGACGCATATGCTGCGTCGTTCGGAAATTGAACCCAGTAACCTGCGACCCACATATGTGGCGTTCGGCTGTAAACGACTCAGCCCGTAGCTCGTTTTATAACCTGTAGCGTCGTGTAATATGAAGATACATTGCATTGGTAAGACCTTCGAAGGAAGCGGTCACAGCCCATTTAGAGGCATAGTCCGGTAATTTTTTGTCGGTCCTGAGGAAATCCATGGAATGTATTTAGCAGCCGGACACAATGCGAGAATTTGAATAGTAGAGCAATGCGCAGAGACGTTTGTTGTGTCATTTTGTAGTTCCTGATTGGCGGATGATGTAGAATGCTTCGCTTAAAGTACCCTGAGTAAGTGCTTCACATATCTTCATGTGTGCACCGTGCATCATCAACACATAAATATTTTATTGCCCAACTTATGCACAATTATATAATACGTAGATACAATTAAAATTATAAAATATTTAAAAGTGCCCCGACATGTTTAGGATCACAGAGGATCCATCATCAGGGAGCCTTGTAGAGTAATTGGCTAAAATTACAAGAATGGTTCTTGTAATTTTAGCCAAGTACTGTACAAGACTCCCTGATGATGGATCCTCTGTGATCCGAAACATATTGGAGTACTTTTAAATATTTTATAATTTTAATTGTATCTACGTATTATATAATTGTGCATAAGTCGGACAATAAAATATTTATATGCTTCTCACATGTTCCTGTTACATGTTGGTCCGCGCCGTCTGCTGTAAGTCATATACTTGGAAACAGCTGGCCGGTACGCAGGGCTGACAACCTTGCCTACTTCACGTGCCGGTGTCTAGAAATTCCGGGAGCCTCAACCTCCTAGAGCCCTCTGGGACTCTCTAGGCCTGTGTAGGGATTGCTTTGCAACATTTCAGACATTGTCCATCGTCTTGCCTTTCTTACATCACAACATTTCAAACGGAGGTTCTCTGTCTCTGTGTCTCACATAGTCAGTAACGTTCTTTACTCATAAACTGTGCACGGCCGACAAATGCCTTCAATAAAATGTTCTTTTGTCTGGCAGCCTCTGCTAGCCCGAGAACATTTTATTGAATTTAGTCTCGGTTAAAGCTTCAAATTAAAATAATTCATGTGTACTGTAACACACCTTCGTCAGGATGTTTTTCTGCGCAAATTATGTGTTATTTAATCACTTCAATTTATCAACCAACGAATGCACATGTAATTTCATATAAAACACTTTTAAAGCACTTTAAAACACTCCGACATGTTTCGATCTTGTCAGATCATCATCAGGGAGCTTTGTTCCTTGCTAAAGTTATATTACAGTATTCACAATTCAATTCGTATTT
>Ga0123355_10013080_pt1 | contig 12892 bp, 10 predicted proteins | sample TergutEmb28metaG_3_FD_89872 | JGI IMG/M metagenome (GOLD analysis project Ga0123355, IMG submission 89872) | Embiratermes neotenicus P1 segment gut microbial communities from Petit-Saut dam, French Guiana - Emb289 P1 | ecosystem: Host-associated > Arthropoda: Insects > Digestive system > Gut ... | reverse complement strand
TTTTTTTTTTTTCTTTTTTTGTTTTATGGTTGTTTGAGTTGTTTTTTTTTATTTTTTTTTTTTTTATTTTTTTTGAGTGTTGGGGGTGTTGGGTGGTGGTGGGGGGGGGTGGGGGAGGGGGGGGGGGGGGGGGGGGGTAGGGAGGGGGGGGGGGGGGAGGGGGGGGGGGGGGGGGGGGGGGGGGGGGGGACAAATTAATGCAAGCAGGGCCTGCCAGTCCAGAAGTGGGGCCCAACTGTGTTGCATGTGTGTGATTGCAGGCTTTCGTCGCGAAGTAGATGAGAACTGCGCCTGCGTCTTAATAACCCAGAAGACAGCAATTCTCATGCTGCATATGTTTTTGTGTTGTCAATTGTACAAATTAAATCCTTTACATTAAACACAAGTCACTCTGCAACTGTGAGTCAGTCTTTCCAATTGAGTGTAAAGATTTTTAGCCACTCTGCCCTTGTTGTGAGGAGTGCGAAAATATTTCTTCGCCATCCCCTGAACTTGCCTTCCATGGCCCTGATCTGTTGAGTCATTTCCTGCTTGGAAGAAGGATGCATCACATGATACTGTTGATCAGCATGTTTCAAGTAGAACGGTGTTGTTCCATTTGTGATTCTAGTGCAATATACCTAAAAAATAGTGTCTGCATCAAATTTTATTTTAAACTGGGGAAAACTGGCAAGGTATCTGTTGCGAAGTTGAAAGTAGCTCAGGGAGCACAGAAAACAAGATGAACACAATATTTTGGGTGGTGTGCAAACAGTGGTGTGACCTCTGCTGAAGATGCGAAAGGTTTGTGACAACCATCACGAAGCAAAACAGACGATAAGTGGATCAAGTGAAGGAACATTCCCACAAAAGCAGAAAAGTCAATATCTTTTTAAAGTTGCTAACATGATGGGAATATAATTTGGGCCAGTTCAGAGCATTCTGAAAGACAATCTGAACACACATCAGATTACCACCAAATTTATGTCGCATGCCTGCTCACTCTGCTCTTGTCTGTGTGAATTAATGTAGTGACTGTTGCTGCACAGCCATCTGCTTACCAGAGTTAATTCTGTGCAACTTCTTTCTTTTTGCAAAAGTCAAGATGTTGTTTAAAGTGAAGGTGGTTTAATGACTGAAGCAACATCATGGCACACACATCCCACAATGCTTCAAATGCCAGCACAATACAAGATTCCCTGTATAAAGTCACAAGGTGACTACTATTAAGGGGAAAACATTGATAAGGAGGTAAATGTTGTCATTACAGAGAAATAAATTCAGTTCAGCACCCACCTGATCAAACAGCATATGCTATACATACACAGGATGACCACAAATGTTCTTCACAGTTTTAACATTGTACTACTCAAAGCATGTTTCAAGTGCAGCTGAAATACTGAATTGTAAACAACCCAAATGTTTGAACAACGTACCTGGTTGCAATCTACTGTACATTCTGAGAATGTTGCTCTTATGGGTCATTACACAGTGAGTAGTAGTAATTTCTTACCAACATTTTGGGACAACCTATTGGTCCCAACACCCCTGAAGACAGGACAGATAGGTTGTCCTGAAATGTTGGTAAGAAATTACCACTACTCACTGCATAATAACCCAGAAGGGCGCAGGTCTCACCTACTTCGGGTCGGAAGCCTGAAATCATGCATACTGTGCATTCTGGCTGCTAGATAGAGCTACTGTTATGACTATTGCAGAATGGCATTTGGGCCAAAAATTACATTCTGTGTCTTAGCTTTTCATGAAATGAAATCATTTATGTCATCCAATGATGCTATGAATAACAGAAGATTAGAATAGTAAAAATTATCTACCAAAGTGTTTATACCATTATACAAAATAGACAATACCTTCAAGAGTACACACAATGGCATAGTATCTATCACAATCACCATGAAAAAAAAAGTGTAAATAATTGCTTCCCTCTAAATAACAAACATGAACCAGCCAAATTTCATTAAATCTGAAGAGACACCACTGTTGCATTTATTAAATCCAGCACAAATTCTCACATATGGTTGTACCATGATGTTTTATGTTGATCATTTATTCTTTCATTGGGTTTCAAACATACAACTATGGACATTTTGTATCATTGTACTGCATCGTATACTGCAGTATGATGAGTCTGAAATCCTACGTATAAATGGCATTAAATTGTGCCTGTGCTTACAAAACCTCAGCACAACATGTGCACACCAATGAAATGTAACCCCCTAATCATATTTATGTTTATCAAATGTTCTACTTTTAGTAAACCAAACTGTAACCCATGCATTATGAATTTCATGAAAGTTACACTTTAATAAAAGCTTGAAACCTTTAAAAATACTTAATGTACTTCTACTCTAAGCTCAAAGTCTTTACTTCAGCATGACTAACATTTGTATGTTCAAATGTCTCAAATAACTTAGCTCATTATTTGCTAAACATTGTTACTAAAAAGGAACATACACACCAATATTGGCCAATAAAGAAAGAAAGCATACACTCCAGATAGAGTTTGGATATCATCACTTAGATCCTACAGCTACACAGTTCTACAACTAATATACGCATTTTTAGACACAGAATAATCCCCATTTCCATAACAGAATGTAAAGATAAATTCAAAACTGAAGTCCACCCACATTCCACATGCATTATTTGCAACAGTGGGCATATAACTGTTCTTGAAGTTAATTTATTCTGCAGAAAAATCTACTGTTGTATATCTAATCACACTGAATGTATCAAGCCAACTATCAAAAACTACTTTTCCTTGTATTTCATTACACAGATACTGTATAAGCAAATTTTTCTCATAACAGTTCAAGATCTTAACATGGCCTGTACTTTACATTATGAAACAATACCTGCATATCAAATCACTTTTAGGGACAATAATTAAATTGAATTTGTGCCTCATGCAAAGTAGGGGCTGTACCATACCAATATGAAATTTAAATCTGTCCAACAATATTTGGCATAGAATCCAAATACAGCCACTTCCTGCTTAATGTCACCAATCCGTTCCTGAAAATCAGATGTTCTGTGCTAAACACTAACTGGGGGCCTATTTCCCATTATTTTAAATGGGAAAAATTATAATGCATTACAACATCAACCAACTCCCAACCAATTTCCTAAAATTTAAATACAACACACTAAAACGCCCATATATAAATAACAAACTATCATGTTAGGATGTGAAATGTTTAAAACACCACTTCCTGATCACCAAACAATTAATATGGTTAACAGTGTTTTGTATGCAGCAGCATGTACAGTTGCATGCACATTGTTTTGTTAAAAATGTTTCAAGTTTTTTAGAATGTTAATATAAATTTTCCCTATATAAACATCAACCAAAAAACACTGTATTGGGAGATATGTACATTCCATGAAGTTTGGATATTAAAAACCAAGAGGCAGTCTACTGGAATAACATAAACTGGGGAGACGTTCTGTGGGGTATGCCTGTACCAAGTTCCACTTAAATTCAATATCAATAAGCAGCCATGACTTCGCATTATGCATTCATTTTATGAACTTCATCCACAGCAAGCACATACATTTATAAGTATAGTGGTATTTGTGCTCACAATACAGTAGAATGTCAGTGTCTGTAATACAATAATGACTAAAGTGTGAAAGAACAGTGCTGCATCCTGCGTGAAAAAGCATTACGCAGTGATGTCACTATTTTAAAGTTATTATATAGTTTCTCACTACAAAACTCTACTTGCCATATGCATCCTGTATCAAATAGTGTATCACAGTGGACTTTACAAAATGAAAGTCAGTAAACACCTGTGAAACAAAAGCATGTCTACAAACGTAGTGAATACATCTATAACTCCAGTTTTAAACATTGTATTTTGACAATGATCGAAAGAATACATTACATTTGACACGACTGAAAGATCTGATGTTCTCACAGCAGTGTCGATGAAGACCCCCGTCTATCAGGATGTTATGCCGGGTAAAGTGGTATACGTCGAGTCCAGTCAACAGGATGTAACATACCAGATGACCTGAATCTTAACTGAATTGCTTATGCCACTCATCACTACCTAACCTCCAGTCATGTCTAAAGCAAAAGAATGTAATAAAATTAGATTCACTGTGTTGTGCTTAACCTTTATACGACAACATGGGCTTTACATTGTGGGACTGACAGGTAAATTTAATCTTGGGAATTTTACATTGCAGTGGTACTAGCATTGGAAACATGTATATACCTTGAAGTGTGCCAGCTAAAATGTTGTAATAAATATACATGAAGGACACAGCCACCTTCCCATAATGTTATTATTTACTATTACAAAAACTGTTTCCAAACAAAAGCTTACAGATTCCTGAAACCAAACAATATATTCTCACATACCCCTCACGCATTACTGGACATGTTTTCCTTCCCAGGTTCTGATGGAACTCTAGGAATTTGAATTTACATGGTAAATACAAAAACAGTAGTTGATACAGGCCGACTTCCACCCATTCATTTCTTCTTGGCTGACACAATGCAGCTGGCCAAACAGTGATCAGTGTTTTGAGCTTCAAGATGGGACATTTTACTGGCTTGTGGATTTGGTTTCCTCTTGGGATAGACTGACTACAAGGCTCCCTGGCACTCATTTCCAACACATTTCAAATGTTGTGAGGTAAAATTTTTGGTGTTCTATTGCACTACCACAGGATAATAGCATTGGGTAACAGGATAATTTGGAATGGCATAGAAGAAAGCAGTCATGGACTACTCTGTGGTACAATCATAGAGTTTGCCTGAGGGGATTCAGAAATACCACAAAAACACATCTGGGCCAAAATTTTAAGCTCACACCTCATTAACAGAAAACAAAAAGGAAAAATTCTACATCTTTGGCCATATTTGGTGCTGTATCTAATCATTATAGTTAGAAAGAGCAGGTAAAAAATTCTTCTTGTGTTCATTTTGATGTTCTACACACAACTCAACAGACAATAATTTTGTCCGCACAGTTCATTTTGTTACTGTAGGTTTGCTGGTATTTATTTATTTACGAAGAGTACTGTTTTCTAAGATGTGATGCCATGCAGTTTAGTATATGAGTGCCAACATTTCAGAGGCTCCTGCTGGTTCCATCATCAACACAGATGATGAACATGGTAGGTTCCTCTTAAATATCAGTATGCACCTATCTGACTGCAAAGTATCATATACAACAATATAGTTATCTTCAAAGTCACTGCCATGCAAACCTCAAACTTTGCATATTCATTTACATTTTATTTTGCAGTGCTACAGACAGTTCAGACAATACAATGCAGAATGAAGGGATAATCGGTGAATAGTGAATATGAAAGGATGTGGGAAGAAATGATCATGGCACAACTGAGATACTAGCCTGGTATTTGCCCTTGACAGACTGAGTAAATTAACCCTTATCCTGCTAACGTGGAGAATATGGTGAGCTCCTAATAATGCCAGCAAATGGCAGATGGGATTTAATTCGGCGTTTAAAGGGTTAATGACGTTGCTCAGGCAGGATAGCTGGTCCCCAAAATGAAATGCAGGAATGCTTTCCAATTTTATGACATTCAGTGACGTAGCTATTCAAGTCAGATGCACAAGATTAAAAAAAATACCCTTTTGTCCACTTTTTTTACAAAGAGGCAAATATTTTGTTGTTGAGTACAATAATATAAAACAGATTCACTCTTGTCCCCTAGCATAAGAAAGTCACTCTTGATGGCAGGTACTTCTCACACTCAGTGTCACTCAGAGGTGCACATGTCCCTGCTCCCACCCCACTTTTTCCAGATAAAACATATAAGAAATTTTCATTCACTGTTTTATGCAGTTCTTTAGAAATCCAGCATCCTCACACACTATCCACTACCAAAATGCTGGTAACTGAAACTTCAATGGCTGCAGCATAATATCATTTCATGACTGAAATGAATTAAGAGTGAATTTACTAGAGTTAATATTTATGCATAGTTCACATAAGCAGAGCTTGCAAGTCTGTGTACAGCACTGGACAAAATTTCAGTGCCACAACTGCTACAGAGATGCTTCAAATAAATGAGAAAATGCATTCTTGCAATATTTCAAAGCACAGTGCTGCAATAATGCACTGCACACCTGATGACAATTAATAAATAAGGGAGTACTGTAGCAAAAATACTGACATCAGCTATTCAGATAGCATCAGCATTTAGCAAATTTTTTATAGCATGGCAAAGGGTCAAGATGTTTACATGAAATTAAGGACAAGGAAGACTATTAAAAGAGGCACTATGGTACAAGAAATTTCCAGTTCAGAAAATGGGAGGGAGAGGAAATGTGTACAACAGGCTTCTAATTAACCTTTTGGTGCTGGAATTATTTTTTTAAATTTTAGCACACTCTGTGTATAAAATGTGAATAAAACAGGAACCAAATATATTAGCATTATGAAACAAACTGCATTTTGAAGAGGAAAAAACGGAGAGTATACACCATGTTTAAAATATTCAGTACCTGTATTTGTTGAATAAATATATAAAATGCAACGTTTAGAGGTTAGTGGTGCGGTACAACCACTATAGGGGTTGTTAGGCGTCAAAGGGTTAATCAATACCATGACTGAATGTATGAGCTGATAATGAAGTACAGTAGAATACAAAATTATTTCATACGGTAGAACTCCACTTATCCAGATTAATTGGGATGGTGAGCCATCCAGATATGCACAAAAACTGGATAATTGGATTTTTGTTTGAAAATAGGCTACATTGGCAGTTTGAAATTTGGCTGTAACTATTTATAGTATGTACCTGTGTCCAAATATTTCAACCACACTTGATTTGAAGTTCTAGAAGCTATAACATTGTACTGTACTTGATCCGACAACCGGTAAATTACAAGGCAAGTTAGTCTTGTAGAATTATTGACAAATATATGCAAAGGGCCAAGCTGATCCAGATAATTGGTAGTCGGATAACCAGCATCAGGATAGGTGGAGTTCAATCATACTTTCATTTTCTAGCTATAGAGCTTCTTCTGCTACAGGGCACTGACAGCAATATTCATATAAATGACACAGAGATCATTCTGACTTTCTGGCCAACTGTTGTTTTCCACTTCCGTTCTTAAAATAACATCAGAAAGCTGACAATATATTTCTTTTTATAGAACACAAACAGAAGTCTTAATAGAGAAATCAATGTACACTCACAGAGTAAGACGTCTTCTGTTTTGGCATGAACAGTAACTCCTCACACTGTGTGGTTTTGCCCAGTACGGTTTTGACTACATGCTGTTGAAAGTAATTTAATAAATGGGGAACAAACTTTTTCCAGATACTGAAAAATTTAAGTACACATGGATAAACCAGAGCCACTATTCCCTCACCTGCTGTGGGAGCTGGCAGCATTAGCTACCCAAACACAATGTAAATGTCTAATATCCAAAAATATATTTTAAGTAGTGGATGGTCCATATGCTTTCATGTTCACATTACCCTATTTGCCAATATGAAGTCTGAAAAACGTGATTTTGCCCAACATGCCATGGTCACCCGCCCCAACCCCTGCACAGGATATAGAATCACTGCATTTATTTTAAGCTTAGAAACAGTTCAGTTTACAAAATACAGCAATAAAGGTCGACACAGAAAGCAGGAAGAGGTCAAGACAACAATGAGAAGCATGATGAGATGGACTATATGAATTTGATAAATAAAGTTAACAGGAATTTAAGGAGAAAAATTGAACTGATCATTAAATAAAAGGTGGAAGAGCAAAAAAATGAAAGGTACAGCAGAAAACAAAGCAGCACTTATAATCAATTACAAACACCTCCAGAAAAATTATAAGAGGAACAGTCAGAGTTACAGTGTGGTTACTTAGAACACACATTCACACATTCCTCCTCCTTTGGCACTGCAGGCTAATCTGGACTACAGTATCCTCTATTATAAACATTTCCCAAATCCCTATTAAGACTACATGGGCAGAGGATCAGAAAATTACAAGACATATCATCACAGTACAACACACACAATGCACAAAAGCCTTCATGCTTCATGAAAGATTTAAATCCATGATATCAGTGCCTTAATGGCTGACTATAAGGTTGGGTCTAAGCAAATTAACTTGTCAAACATTTGGCACTGTTGTGACATGAAAGACTATGACTTGGACAACTGGTGTGGCAACAGAGCCAACAAACAGTTTGTAATGGGGAAGGGCAGAAGCCTGTTAGTCAAAGAAACATATCAGAAAGTTTACAAGGAAAACACAGCAAGGACATTAAGGGCCAGTTTATTTGTATGAATAAGTAAGTGTTACTGGTTATGTGGTGATGTCAGATGGTGTCTTACACAATCTGATGACATTCAAAACTGGGCTTGAAATCATGTGCATGACGTAACATTGGTTCAGAATGGAAAGGAGGGGTGATACATATAAGCTGACCACAAAGAGAGGTCAATTACATACGAAGGACGGGATAGTTCGAAGATGGACTTTTTGGATACACTGAGTTGCAGTGGTGTTTTATGTTTACTGGGGACACATCAGATGCTACTGACTGACAAGGTCAGAAATGTCACCTGAAGGTGGAAATGGAATTACATACCTCTTGAATACAAGTGTGCTGCATTACCTCTCTGGATAAAAGTTAGAACACAGAATTTTCACAACTACAGGACCATAGATAAACACCTGTCCACTTCTTATTTCAAGACCACTCCAAAGATGTTAAAATACTGCTGCTCCGCAACAAAGACTGTCATGGGCTCTTTTGGTACTTTATGATAGGGTCTTCAGTCTCTTGAAATACTACACAGTGTTCATTGGTAGTTAGTGACTACTAGTTAGTAACTACCAACCAACCAACCAACCAACCAACCAACCAACACTGCGTAGTATCCCAGAAGAATGAGGACTTCATTTACACAGCAGCAGCAGCAGCCTCAAATCATGCTTCTAAGACACTGAACACTGGGCCTTTGGCTCTAGTCTACAATAATCTACCACCAACACAGTGACCTCAATGGAACTTTCTGAGTACAGCTGCTGTGTACAGTCATCTTTCCATTACAATGGCAAATGTATTCACCAGCAAGTGGGAAAAAAACTAGCATCAATTGTCTCTACCAGAATATAACATTACACATAACACATGCAGATTTAGTTTTGCATATATACATCTAAGTTGTAAACTGAAACATTAGAAATAAATAGTTATGGTTTGCCCACACTTTACTAACAACTAAGCTGATAACCTACAGTGTATGTACAGGGAAGTTAAATATTTAAAAAAGTCTTTCCTATGAAACTACTGGTACTGTGTTTGTATTTCCTACATTAAATTCGTTCCAGCTCATGCTTGTATCTGACTGAGATTTCACTCTTTTGATCGTGAGATTTAAAACATTTATAAAATACATTATACGTCTTCAATTTTAAAGTGTACTCAAATCTACATATATACTTATATTCATATATATATGTATATTATTTTACAATTACAAGTTACTTACGAAAGCATGTTATTCTGCGCATATGTTAAAATAATGTGATCTTTCAGACTTGAATATTCACCACCAGCATACTGCTCAATGGACTCACCAAATAAAACTTCACTCTCATAAAAAAGGATTACTGGAATGCCCAGTTGATGCAGGACTAGTACCAAGCTGAAAACAGCACAAACAAACACAATTAGCCCACCAATATGTGAACTTTCTTGCCATCTGGTGCATTCTCTTAAATAAGGGATTTTATATTTCTCACATTCATTACACTTAATACGATCTGGCCACAACATGTCATCAAAGTCACTATCATTATAATATGATCCTAAATTCATAATACAATGAGCCGCCCGTCTCCGGTCGGCTACAGGTCTTGCCCTCCGGCAAAGAAAACCGGTTTGCTCCCCTCCTTACTGTTCCCCCTGAGGCTATCGTCTGACCATTGGCTGTTCTCGCAGGAAAAGTGAAAGGCAAGGGCGTGCCCCGAGTTTTTCTTTTGAGTTTTGATTTTTGTATTCGGTACTCATGTTCCTGCATTCAATGCAACCACCTCTGGGATCCCTCTGGCCAGGGCAGGAGCCGCAAGCGCCTTCTTCAGTTGCTTTTCTCTGAGAAGGGCTACGCAGACGATCGGGGCATGGTTTCGCAGGTAAAGTTTAGTTTCGGAACTTATTGTTTTCCAAATTGAGGTCTGGTCATGTTTAACTGTGAACCCCGACGTCTGCCTAGCGTCTACCTCGGGACGGGCTGGTACAAGTATGCCTCCCCGTAAGTAGTGTTATTTTGTTTCTTTATATGAGTCAAAGAGATGTGTTTGGTTATTCTGTTGCTTCATGTATTGACTGTATTTCTTTTATACGCACGATGAATGTAACGTTGAGTCGACTGATGTATTAGGTCCTATATGTGTTGCTAATCGGCTGTGGATCTGAAGTGATCGCAATGTAAGATTACAAGAGCTGACATAGTGCTGTTTCTTGTACTGTTTCTCTGGTCGGCTGTTTGCTTGTGCTTATTGTGAATTTATGTTGAGCCGACAAGTGTATGTGTACATTGGGAAATTGTCGACTGCATGCGTGGTGGAAGTTTAAGTTTGAAGCAACCATTTTCATTTCATTTGTTATTGTCCTATTACTATTTTCTGTTGAATTTGTTAATACACTTATCTGTTGTTTTATTTGGAACTGTATTTTGCTGGTGTCACTTATCCTGCCACAAGACCCTAATAACCGAAGTTCGGCTGCTCAAACGATTGAGGATGGAGTATGTGCCAGTCCTTGGATTACAACAAGTTACAATTCCCCTGAGGGAAAAGTACCTGAGGGCTCAACAAACTAGTTTCAAAACATAAGGCAACAGCATGTCTCAGATGAAACAGCTTCAACTGACAGCATATTTTGCCACACAATGGGCATATATAGATTATCTGTGTCCATACAGTCACAAGATGGAACTGTAAGCATATTCTATATAACAGTGCAACCAGTTTAAAGATGGTGGGCCTAGAAACATGGCCAAATGTCCAAGTTCACAGTGCATAAGCTTTCATTTCGTCACATAAGCAGACTGGGCAGAGGAAGGTATTTTCCTTCTCTTTCTTTTTGTTTTCATTAGTCGGCATGTAGCGTTTATCGCTCAAGCAATGTGTGCGTTGTTGAATGTACTTGTAGCTGCTTTATGTATCAGTTCAGTTCAGTAGCAGTGACCAGAGCAGTGAGTGCCGATGTAGCTGGAAGAGACGTGTTGTGTTTAATAGTGCCCAAGTGTACTCACAATCCAGAGATTTGAACCAAATACAGTTCATTATAGCACCTCTATACATTGGTCCTTTCTGTGCCGGATTGTGGGTTAGCATCAATTCTATTATGAATCGCAAGCAAAATAACTTCAAGCAAGAAGAGCGCAACACGGCATAACAACAGCATAGCAACAAGCGACAACGTAAGCAGAGTGGTAGACGGCTTCCGGGCAGCACAGTTGCCTTGATGGAACCTTGGAGTATAGCAGCATATAAATGGGTAAAAAGGCTCTTTCCTTACCAATCCTTAGCACTGTGGATTCCCAAACATGCAAAGCATTAGTCAGAAAACGAGCAGCAGTCAAGGCAAAAGTGACGCACATTAAAAAATACACCAACAGTTTGCCAGATGCTGTAGACATGTATGATGTAAACGTTAGGCTACAGTTGTTAGAAAAGGTGTGGGAAGAATACAACACTGTACAGGATCAGCTGGAATATAATGATGATGATGATGATGATGAAACGCAACAGCATGAGTTAGATACGGAAGCATTCACAGAAACATACTGTGAACTGAAAGCTAGGATTGATAGAATGATTTCAGAAGACAGATGAGCAAGAGACGTTAGTTCAGCAGAATTACAGAAGTGTAGAGTAACGCATGACTATGGCAATTGTTTAGCACCTAAGATTAAATTGCCTACTATTGAAATTCCAAAATTCAGAGGTCAGATAACAGAGTTTAAACATTTTCATGACACTTTAACAGTCTGATAATTAGTAACCAAGCACTGGACGATGTTAAAAAATTTCACTATTTGTTGTCTTCTGTAACTAATGAAGCACACCAGCTAATTCAGAATCTTCCAGTTACACAGCAGAATTTTCATGTAGCCTGGAATTTGCTATGTGATAGGTATAACAATGAGCGTCTAATACCTGCAGCTCATGTGAAGTCATTATTGTCACTGCCAGTGATCAACAGGGAATCAGCCACGGATTTAAGAGCATTGATAAATCAGTTTCAAAGCAATTTGAATGCTATTAAGGCATTAGACTTGAGCATACCCTTGCATTAAGTGTTGCTGTCTCAGATATTGATGGAGTATGTGGATGAAGTAACCAGAAAACAATGGGAAATGAAGGCTGTTTCCCAAGGAATTACTGAGCTTGAAGCAATCATTAAATTCCTGGAAGGTAAATGTCATGCTCTTGAACTAATTCATGCAAGTCAGCACTCTAGGAATAATAACAGCAGTGGCGTTAGCAAACCAACCAAGCACGCATATGCAGCCACACACAGCTCATGTGTTTTGTGTAGAAGCAACCATCCCTTGTATCGATGTAAGCAGTTTAGGAAAGCAAGCTCACAGCAAAGGTTGAATTTAATTAAGCACAATCAATTGTGTTTTAATTGCCATAGGACATCACAATGTAAGGTAGAATGGAGGTGTAAAATAATTCACTGTTGCCATGTGAGTCTGAGCCAGTTCAGAAGAACAATTGTAATGACTGCAACAATGAACATCAGCCACAGTCGACTAGAAATGAACAAAATAACAGCAGCCAGTCAGGTGTAACAGTCTGTCATACATCTAAGGGAAGGCCATCTTCACAGATACTGCTTGCTACAGCAATAGTTTATGTTAGGGATAAATGTGGA
>Ga0123355_10013079_pt1 | contig 12892 bp, 14 predicted proteins | sample TergutEmb28metaG_3_FD_89872 | JGI IMG/M metagenome (GOLD analysis project Ga0123355, IMG submission 89872) | Embiratermes neotenicus P1 segment gut microbial communities from Petit-Saut dam, French Guiana - Emb289 P1 | ecosystem: Host-associated > Arthropoda: Insects > Digestive system > Gut ... | reverse complement strand
CATATGCCACTCTCGCGGTCATGTTTTGCTCTATAAAGCTTGGGTCTACAGGAAAGCCCGTTAATAGGTCATAAATGGGGGCATTGCCAATTGAAATAAATACTTCTTCAAAGGCTTCAGGTGTTAATGGTTCGCCTATAATGTGGAGAAAATCCTCTTCTATTTCAAGCACTATGCCAATGGTTTCGTTAATTATTGGCATAGGGGTATTTTTATACATACCACCGGCAGTGGCGAATGTCAAACATAACAGCAGAAGCAGTACGCGCATGACAGCCTCCCAGGATTAATTTAGTGTCATTTTCTTTTAGTGTTTCATATTTTTGTTAAAATATTCATATTTGCCTAACGGAGGCCATATAATTGTAGGGAATAAATTTGCAAAGGAGACAAGGCCATGGATAGAGTCCCATACAGGCGAATAACGCCACCCAGAGGCACTGCCAAAACGCGCCCAAATAAAGAAGTTATAACTCGGGGCGAGACATTAATCGTGCAGTTTATTGTAAGCGGAGTACTATTTTTGACTGTTTTAATTGTTTGCCTGATAGATATTTCCCCAATGGTTACGCTGCGAAGTGGAATTGACCGAATTTTATCCGGTGCGACTACAATAGAAGAATTTGCGTCTGACATACGCTCTTTAGAAGAATGGATATCCCCCGCTCAGCCCAGTCATATCATTGAGCAGCCGAGCAGTACTATAGAGCAGCTTCCAATAATTAGCCCTCCAACTCAACCAACCAATCCGCCAACGGTATATGAAGAATTATCAAACCCACAGAACCCGGGACCGTTGGTAGTGCCGGGTCTGTGGGATTAGTTGACTTGCCAACTACTGTGTATTGGATAAACCCTGTCGCAGGGCGAATATCTTCTCCAGCCGGACTTAGGTACAACCCTATTACCGGCCGGCGGGAATTTCATGATGGTGTAGATATTGCAATTCCTGTAGGTACTCCTATCGTTGCCCCACGTTATGGATATGTGCTTGCGACAGGATATTCCGCATCTTTTGGACGGTTTTTGCGTATTACCCATTCGGATAATTATGTGTCTTTTTTTGCTCATTTGCATAGTGTACCGCTTACAGTAGGGCAACGTGTAGAGCAGGGCGAGCAAGTGGCGTATTCGGGCAATACAGGTTGGTCTACTGCACCGCATTTGCATTTTGGTCTTTTTAGGAACGGACAGTTTGTTAATCCGATTTCTTATTTCGATTTTGTAGATGCCTCTGAACTAGAATCGTAATGAGGAAATGTCTATGATAGCTTCCATTTTAAGTGTCTTACAGACGGCAGCCTTGGTATTGTGCGCATTGTTTTTGCACGAGTATGCACATGTGTTTGCGGTCAATTATCTTGGTGGACGCGTAGAAAAAGTTGGTGTATTCCCATTAGGCTTTGCGGCGCGTTTTCGCGGGCTTGAGGGGTTGCTTGCATGGGAGCGGTATGTAATTTACGGTGCAGGTTCTCTTGCAAATGTACTTGGGGCGGCTTGGGCTTTTTCGGTGTCCCGCATATCTTATTTTGGTGTGCCATGGCTTGAAGATTTTGCGTTTTATAGTATTGTGCTGTGTGTATTTAATCTGCTTCCCATTTTGCCCCTTGATGGCGGGCGGATACTTCATCAGTTTTTAAGCAACCGCATTGGCATACTAAGGGCGAACAGAGTCATGTTAAAACTGGGGGCTATTATTAGCATTTTGCTTATAGTAATTGGCATTGTACAGGTGGTTTTGTTTAATTATAATATTACATTACTATGTGCGGGTGTGTATATTAAGCGGCAGAATAAAACAATGCTCCCAACCTTGCAAATGGAATTTTTTCGATTTTTGGAAGCAAAGAAAAAGCCTGCCAGAGCACGGTTAATGCCTATAAAAATTGTAAAACTTTCTCATGAAACAACAGTTAAACAGGCGCTAAACTATTTAACAATTGACCATTTTACAGAATTTGAATGGAACTTTGAAAATAAAGAAGAGTGCTTCTTAACAGAAGAAGCACTTCTTGAAAGTGTTTTAGCTGTGGATGCAGACGCTAATTTACTCCCCCACAATAGCCTTTAGCAGTGAACTGTCCTTATCATCGTGGGTATATTCCCAAAACATAATACCGCCTAGGCCGGTATCTTTTATATATTTAGCTTTTGCGGCGAGGGAGCGTGGATTGTCAAAGGTAATAAACTCTCGAGCTTCCTTATCATATACATACGGAGCTTCGGCCTTTTTGTCATACATAAGGCCGGATTTTTCTATGCGCTTTATAATGCCAGGGTATCCGCCTTCAATAAATGCCGGTGCTCCGTTTACAGGGTCGTTTATGCCGTTAACATTTTGGTATACCCGGGCATAAAAGGCCGCGCCAAGTACAAGTTTGCTGCGTGGTACGCCTGCTTTTTCGTACATGGTTACTACAGCGTCACAGGAAGGGTTTCCTGCGTCTGATGTAAATAGCGCGGTGTGGTAATTGACTTTATCCCATGGACACATGTCATAGGTCATTAGATTTATGAAATCCATTTCCTTTACAAGCTTATCAATTTCCAGTGAGTCTACACAGCTTTGCATGCCGCCTGCCGCCATAGACAGGATTTTGTTTGGGCCAAGCTTTTGACGAAGCAGCTGTACCCAAAGGGTGTAATTTTCTTTATCATTCGGGCTCGCCTCAATACCGGCTACATCGCTGCATGGATATTCCCAGTCTAGGTCTATGCCGTCGAAGCCGTAGTCATTAGAAATATCCACTAATGTTTGAGCCAGAAGTTCCCGGCCGTTAGCCGTTGCAACTGCAGGAGAAAAACCGCCTGCACCCCAACCTCCTACAGAAAGTATCGCTTTGATGTGTCCTTTGTTTTTTATAAACCCTCGTATTTCTGTGCTATTTTTCCAATGGTCTACGCTGCCTTTGCCATCTTTTACAAGTGCGAAGGCTATATTTACGTGGGTCAGTCTGTTAAAATCACCCTCTCGCAGGGTTTTAAACGTACGCTCGCCGGAAAAAATATACGCTGCTACAATCATAAGTGCCTCCTAGTTTCTATCTAATTTCCGCCCGAGCGCCCATTTCTAACCATTGCTTGTTCTGCCTCGGGTAAATTTGAATATGCACGATGTACACTGTCTGGACTGCTTTGGATGTCTACCACTACAATGCCAAGTGTAGTATCTTGTACCCAATTTGCATCTTGAGTTTGGATATTTGCATTACGAAGCTCTAAGTATCCTGCCGCATTTAAGTTTTGTATTATTGCATCTACAGTGGTGCCTTCTACTGTGCGCCCTCTTTCAACTCTGTACAAATCTATTGCATTTTGTATAACTCTCGCAGATTGTATGTCGCTTCTCAGGCGTGCTCTGTCTGTCGTTATTAAAAACATAGGAATTAAAATAGCAGCTATAATTGCCAAAAGTGCAAGCACAATGGTTAATTCCATTAATGTAAAACCCTTATTGCCCATGAAATGCCTCCATCATTTGTGTTTATTGTGTGGTATAAGGGTATTTTACATCTTTTTGTCGCATTTGAATAGGGTTTTTGTCGATTTTGCTATAAATTATTTTAGCAAATAGTTTGAGGAATACAATTTTCACCAAGAATAACACTTCCTGTTGTGTGAAAAACGTCCAATGTGCCCGTTGCGTAATAAGTAAGGGTAGGGGAGTTGCCTGCATCGGCTATATTGTTCGCTAAAATTTTCTTTGTTGCTAAGGCGGCTGCTGTTCCGATGTTAATAAATTCGATGTTGCCAAGTATATCAGTCAGTGTGTTAATAAGTAGAGGGTAGTGCGTGCATCCAAGTATAAGCGCATCTATTTTGCCTCGTAAATTTGATAAATACGCATGGGCGGCAAAGCGGATTGCCGGATGGTTTTCCCCAAGGCCTGCCTCCACCATTGATGCAAATAGAGGGCAGGCTCTGGTTTGTAACGTAATGCTTGAACATTTTTCTGCTAAAAGGTGTTCGAATGCATTGCTTTTTATGGTTGCTGCCGTGGCAATTAGCCCAAGGCGCAAACCTTTTTCTGCCAAGGCCACACAAGACGCTATAGCCGGACGAATTACATCTAACAGTAGTAAGTCAGGGAATTCTTTTTGCAGCTGCCTATAAACAGTAGAACTTACTGTACCGCAAGCAATTACAACTGCTTTTACATTCTTGCCAAGCAAAAAATTAATAATTTCCTTGGCGTAGGAAAATAGCTCTTCAGTGGTTTTTGATCCGTATGGTACGCGCGCGGTATCACCAACGTAAATAATGCTCTCCGTGGGCAGCAGCTTACGAATTTCCTTTAACACCGTAAGCCCGCCAACGCCAGAATCGAATATTCCAATTGGCCGTGAGTCTGTTTGTGTACTCATTCTTATGCTTCCAATGCGATGGTAATTAAAATATCAATCAAATCTTGCCGAGGAACACCGCTTTCTTCCCACATTTTTACGTATAGGCTAATGGGTGTAAAACCTGGTACGGTGTTTATTTCGTTAAAAATTATTTGTCCATTTTCTTTAACAAAAAAGTCTACGCGGGAAAGTCCTTTTCCGCCTAAGGTGCGGAAGATTTGCAGTGCATAATCTTGGATTTTTTTTGCGGTTTCTTCGGGTATGTCTGCGGGTACAAGGGTTTTAGATTCTGGGTTTGTATATTTTGCGTCGTAATCGTAAAATTCATTGCCAGATAAAATTTCGCCAACGACGGAGGCTTTTGCGGCAAGACCAACCCCTAGGATTCCAACTTCAACTTCCCGGCCTATTACGGCTTTTTCGATTATTACCTTATCGCAAAGTTTAAGTGCAGTATCAATGGCCGCTTTTAGGTCTTTTCTATTAGATGCCTTTGTAATGCCGATAGATGACCCACCTGCATTTGGTTTAACAAAACAAGGATAACCGAGCTTACGCCCAATCTTAGTCATTGCTGCATTCATGTCTTCGAGTAGTTCGTCCGCTTCAAAGGTTAAAAAGTCTGTTTGAGGGATTTTTAAGGATTTTGCAATAAGCCGGGTAGTCCCTTTATCCATTGCTACGGCGCTACTTGTAACACCACAGCCAACATAAGGAATACCAGCCAATTCGCAAAGGCCTTGTATGGTACCATCTTCGCCATTTGGGCCATGTAGCATTGGTAAAACCACATCTATTGGCACTACTTTCACTTTGTTGCCTACAATGCGCAAAAGCCCACGGTTCACTCTGTCCGGGCTTAAAATTGCAGGTGTGCCAAATTTCTCCCAATCAATGTTTTGCAAATTATCAAGCTTTCCGTCGTACATAAGCCATTTGCCCTTACGTGTAATGTAAACAGGAATTACCGTGTGGTGATTTAAAAGAGAAATTACAGATGCCGCCGATGCAATGGATACGTCATGCTCGGGAGAATGGCCGCCAAAAATTAGCAATACATTTTTCATAAGATACCTCGTTATTTTATATTTTAAACCATTGTATAACATATGCGTCTTGCGGTAAATACGAACCTTAGATATAATCTTAGAAAATTACAAATATCAAAATATAAGGAGTTTGTATGGAACAAGAAAAAAAGCAAGGCTTGTTTTCCCGCATTAAAGATGGGTTAACAAAAACGCGAGACAATATTATGGGCGGGGTAGAACAGGTTTTTGCTACTTTTCGCGTAGTGGATGAGGAGCTATTTGAAGAACTTGAAGAAGCCTTAATTATGGCGGACATGGGTGTGGAAACATCTGTAGCTATTTTAGAAATGGTTCGCCAGCGGGCAAAATCTGAAAATATTAAAGAATCTGGAGACGTAAGAGCCATACTTGCGGAAGAAATTTCTAAAACCCTAACCGCAAACACAACACCTTTTAATCCAAACTTTCCTGCGGTGTTTTTAATTATTGGCGTAAATGGAGCAGGTAAAACCACCACGGTTGGTAAGCTAACAAAATGGTACAAATCTGAAGGTAAAAGTGTTCTTGTTGCGGCGGCAGATACATTTCGTGCGGCGGCAATTGACCAACTTGGTGTGTGGTGTGAACGTGCCGGTGTGACAATGATTAGACAAGCAGAAAATTCTGACCCTGCGGCGGTAGTTTATGACGCAACGGCAGCGGCAAAAGCGCGGGGTACGGATCTTTTAATTTGTGACACAGCCGGACGGCTTCACAACAAAAAAAACCTAATGGAAGAACTTCGTAAAATTAATAAAATCGTATCTACACAACTTCCGGATGCCCATCGGGAAGTATTGTTGGTGCTTGACGCGACTACAGGACAAAATGCATTGCAGCAGGCAAAGCTTTTTAGTGAGGTTGCGGATATTACCGGCATTATTTTAACTAAGCTTGACGGCACAACCAAAGGCGGCATTGTTGTGGCTATTAAAAACGAGTTGGATATACCTGTAAGATATGTAACAATTGGGGAAGGCATAGATGATTTGCAACCATTTGATGCAGATATGTTTGCTAAAGCACTTTTTAATGCTGAATAAATAAAGCGGAGGGATACTAAATGTTAAAAACGAGGGCAGAAATTAAGGCAAATGCAAGGCAGGCGATGAAGGGACGGCGCGGGACATGTATTGGTGCATTGGTGCTAATGAGTGTCGTGATAGGGGTCATATCATTTTTGGGCTATATTCCAATTTTGGGTATTTTAATTTCATTTGCAGCGCCAATATTTATTACCTCACCGCTTGTCGTTGGTGTTGAAAATTTATTTATTAGAGTTTACAGGCGTGAACAGGTTACTGTAGATAATATGTTTGCAGGTTTTTCTGGCAACTATATGCGCAAAGTGGGTGGTATGGCGTGGATGCAACTATGGATGCTTATTTGGACAATTCCAGCAGTTGTAATGGTGACTATACTTGGAGTAGCAATGTTTTATGCTTATTTTACTGGCCCTGGGCCTCTTCCATCTTTGTCATCTATTATGTTTGCTATCATACTGGCGTCTCCGCCTTTTGTATTACTTACAATTAAAGGTCTTTCCTACTCACTGACGCCATTTATTTTGGCAGATTGCCCGGAGGTTTTGGCTACAGAGGCACTTAATATTTCAAAACGGATGACAAAAGGGTACAAGGGGCACTTGGCTATGTTTTTCCTTAGTTGGATAGTGTGGTTTATTCCAGGTGCGGCACTTGTAATAGGCGGCGCAGTGTTGCTGGGTGTTTCGGGGGTACTTGTATTAATGGTATTAACAGCCCTTGCCTATTTGGTTCTTGCTATCGTTCATATTAATCCATATTTATATACATCCCATGCAGGCTACTATCTGGAATTAAAAAATAAAGCCATCGAAGATGGCGTAATTGAAGCGCGTGAGTTGGGTATAGAAGCGATTGTAGAAAATACAGTAGAAAATGCACAGATAAAGCCGGCAGAAATAGAAGACATAATACAGGATATAGATAAAGTAGTGAATGAGATAGATCAGGAACTTTCGTAATACATCATACCGAGCTGGGTGCGATTTTTTGCATCCAGCTTTTCCATTATTACAACAATATTATTGCGCACGGTGCCTTCACTTAAAAATAATTGTGCCGCAATGTCTTTATTAGAAAGACCTTGTGCTACAAGCCTTATTATATCGTTTTCTCGGGGTGTCAAGGATTCTAACAAGGGATTTATTTGTGGGGCAAGTTTTTTTAGCACATTTGTATCAAGTACACTTGTGCCTTCCATCATTGTGGTAAGTGCTTGTGCGATACCGGATATTTTGTCGGTTTTAAGTAAATATCCATCTGCACCGGCAGCAAGGGCTTGCTGAATGTTTGGACGGTCGTCGAAGGTGGTTAACATCATTATACGGATATTGGAGTAGCGGCTTTTGATTAGTTTTGTTGCGGCAATACCGTCCATGCCGGGCATGCGTATATCCATTAGTATGGCGTCAATTTCAGTATCGTTACATATATTTGCGGCTTCTATGCCGTCGCTTGCTGTTGCAATAATTGTAAAATTGTCTTGGGTAGATAGTGCTACTTCCAAGCTTTTTCTTATTAACGAATCATCATCAACAATTAAAAGTCGCATACTATACCTCCATTTAAATGGGGCTCTGCCCCAAACCCCGGCTATGCTTCCTCCGCATCCGCCATGGGTGCGCGCTGTGCGCGCAAATAGTTTTCATATACAGCCTTGCACTATTGCTTTATTATTGGCACAACACAAACTACACGAAATATTTTGTCTGAATGTATGGAAAGGCTGCCACTTATGGAATTTAACCTGTGCCGTAAATTTCTAAGTCCTGTGCCTGTACTTTTTCTTGTGGAAATTACGCCGTCATTTTCTATACAGAGGCGCACAATACGCGGTGCTACGTCTAGTTCGACGGTTATTTTATTAGGAGATGCATGTTTTGCGATGTTAGTTAATGCCTCGTTTAAGCAGGATTCCAGCACATTCCAAATATGGACAGGTACGCGATTTGTGTCTCCAAAGGACGAAAATTCTACATCTTTGGGAAAGTTAGTGCATTTTTTTTGTAAAATTTCAACGCCTAGTATTGCGACTGTTCCTAGGTTGTGGACTGCCTCGCGCACTTTATTTACCCCCACATCTAGCCGGTCAAGGGCGGCATCGTACAGGGATAGTGCGTCGGGGTTTGCATCGTTAAAGAGGTATCGTGCTGTTTGCAAAGACATGTATGCTGCTACAATTTCATGCCCTGCATTGTCGTGTATCTCGCGGGAAATACGTGCACGTTCGCTTACTGCCGTCATGCGTTCTATTTGGGCGGTGGCTTCTACCAGGTCGCCTTGCAAAGATTCAAGCTCGTAATACCGCATTGCGCTCGCATCTCGGACAGTGAGACGCAGTGTATGCTCTTCGCTCCATTTGCGCAAAATAAAGCCTATACCACCTGCTAAGACGGTGATAATTCCGATGGAAACACCGCCAACGTAAAACGCATATATCGCTGCAAAAATGGCAAAGTACATGCCGTGAAACATTGCGCTAAAAAGTGCTACACCCAAAAATGCCGGGCTCAGCATAATACATAAAAGTATGTCTAACACAGCAGTATACCGCATTTTAGGAAAACGAAGACGTAGGGATGTAAGGCATAATATAAAAAGCATTAGAAAAAAGTCCATGTCATTGCCGTTTATAAGCCATTGTGTAAGAAATAGAATAAGTCCGACAGTTGTGCATATTATAAATGTAATTTTGGGTGGCGGATGATCGCTCATTCATTGCACATCCTCTATCTTTGGGGATAAAATCTAAAGTCGTAATTCCATGAAGACTCTGCTTCGCTTAGTTGCTCCTGCCATCCTATTACGGCATTTCTGGAGGGCATGTTATTTCTTACAACATTAAGCCGCTGTAGATATTCTGCCCCTCGAATGTCTAGTGTTGTAAGGTTGTTATTGCCTAGGTTTAGGGTATTTAACCATGATAATCCGTTTATGTTAAGGCTGGATAAATTGTTGCCCCATGCGCTAAGGGAGTGGAGCAAGTATACACCGCTTAAATCGAGATAGGATACATGGTTATTTGTTATGTCTATCCAATGTAAAAACTGTAATCCGCTTATATTTAAGTGGGTTAATTGGCTGTCTCTTGCGGATAGAGAATCTAAATAGATTAGGTCGCGTAAATCTAATTCGGTTAGTGCTGTATGACTTATATTAAGTCCGGTTATGGTGTTGGAATTTTCGATGTATAAAGTGGTAATAGGGTTGTGGCTTATATCAAGCCATGATAAGTATGGTAGATTGCTTGCATAAAGGCTTGTGAGGTAATTATTGTGGATAATAAGAGAACTAAGCTGGGTTGATTCGGTTAAATTTATGGCGGTTAAGTAATTATTGCTTGCGTTAAGACTGGTTAGTTCTGTTAAGCCACTTACATCCAGTTCCGTTAGATAATTATCTCCAATATTAACTCGTATTAGATAGTTTAGGCCGTTGATATTTATTTCTGTTAATTTATTGTTCCACACATCAAGCTGGGTTAATAATGGAGACCCACTTACATCTAAACTGGCTATACTGGTGCTTGAAATTGAAAGAGCGGTTAGGGATATTAAGTCGCTTAAATCTAATTCAGTTAAATTGTTGTTGGCTAACCTTAGTTCGGTTAGTTGACTTAAGCCGCTTACATCTAGACTTTCTAAGTTGTTCCATCCTAGGTTTATTGTTGTAAGGCTGGGTAAACCGCTTACGTCTAAATTGGTTATATCATTGTCGGATATATCCAATGAAGTAAGTGCAGGCAAGTGATTAACATTTAAAGTAGTTAGGTTTTGGCGTGGTATTGCAAGTTCAGTTAAATTGTCTAATCCATCAAGGGTTAAGGTTACTAAATTATTGTTTTGTAAACTTACAGTGTGTAGCTGTGGCAAATTTGTAAGTGTTAGATCGGTTAGATTGTTATCACGTAGGTTAAGTTCTGTTAGGTGTGGTAAGTCACTAATTTCCAAGCTGGTTAAATGGTTGCCTGTTAGATTAAGTGAAGTTAGGCTTATTAGCCCGCTAACGTCCAAATTTGTAATGTATTGATTTTGTACAGAAAGTACAGTTAACCCAGTTGCACCGCTAACATTTAAATATGCCAGATTGTTTGGCCATACATGAAGCGCGTTTAGTTGTGTGAGCCCACTAATGTCCAACTGAGTCAGTTGGTTATCCCATATACTAAGGAAGCCTAACTGATATGAGCCACTGATATTTAAATCTGTTAGATTGTTTTCATTTACAATCAGTGATCTTAAGTATGGTAGATTACTTGTGTCTATACTTGCTAGATGGTTTTTACTTACATCTAAAAATGCCAGCATGGTTAGGCCGCTTACGTCAAGATTGCCGTGCAAATCGCTTTCCGGAAGATGGATACTGGAAATGCGCCGAGGGAATTCGTGATTCCAAAATATTGTTTTATGGGTTTGATCTATGTCTGTTGGCAAAAAGTCTGATGGCCAAATATCTGTTGGCATTTGTCCGGCAACTACAGGTGGTAGGTTTAAGCCATTGAGGATTATAATATTGTTTACCACCTCTACATCTGGTTGGTAAAAATCCGTGTAATGAGGCTCACTGCTTGCGAAAAATGAATAGTCAAAAAAATCTGTTATGGTGGGGGTATATTCTTCGTATTCGTAAAAAGGAAGTTGCCTTGGGTGTGTTGTGGCAATATTTATTATAGTGATAAGGATTATCAAAAATGGAATGGGGAGCCATTGTAAATGTTTTTTCATTGAAGGCTCCTCTCGCGTTTGGTTAAATGTTTTCTGAATATTAGCAAATTAACAGCTAAGCCTGCTATGCCACATACAAGCACAACCCCAAAAAGTAAAGCAAAGCCTATGTTTTCAAGCACCGGGGCAAGCAATAAGACGACTGCGGAAGAAAGGGCCATAGAAATTATAGTTAATACGCCTACGTACATGGGCATTTTCCCGGAAGAAACCACTTTGTCAAGCAGCAGCCCCGCAGTGATTATATAGCAAGTGTTGCCAAGGTTCGCAAGTACCCAGGCTACGTATAAAGCGTGTAAAGAGTTTGTTGTAAGTGCCAAAGCACCTGCTGCAATGATGAGTATTGCGGTAATAATAGAGGTAGGTACAGGCCCATGACGGTCAACAATAATGCCAAAAATAATGTGGCTTACAGCTGCTGAAATAATAGCAAGGGTTGCAAGCATTGCCACATGGGATTCGGTTGCATAAAAAACCCGAATTGCGTAAACAGTGTAGTAGGGGAGTAGGGAGTTTGCGATAACCAAAAATGTACACATTACTATCATGGCGCGGAACAGTGCGTCTTCACGAATTGTGGACGGGATGCCTTTAATAAATTGTAAAATGCTAAGCGGCACGCGAGGCTCTACATCCTCATGCTCGCGCATGAGTAAAAATAGTATTGCATCCAGCATGAGTAGGATCGTTCCTGTGGCAAAAATTATTGTAAAACTATATGGGAATGCAATGCGGTTAATAATTTCGGGAATAAAAAACCTTGCCAATCCTGCCCCAAGTAAAGAGCCTATAACAAAACCAATGCCGCGTAGGGCACCGCGTTTTTCCGGTGGCAAAAGTTTGAGTAAAATTGGGGTGAAAAACACGCTGTACGACCCTGCAAATATATTAAACACCCCCCATGAGAACATGAAAATCCATACAAGTACGGGAGGGTTTATTGAAAAAATAGGTATACATAGGGCAAAGACTAAAAAAATTCCCCGTTGTATTACTAAAATCCAACCAAAGGTTCTGGCTAATACGCGGGTGCGAGAAGCAATTGAGCCGAATAAAGGCTGTGCCATGAAAGCACATATGAAAGTTAACGCAACAGCCATTCCAATTTGAAAAGTTGATGCGCCAAGATATTCTAGGAAAAATGGTATGACGGTTGCGATGGCAATTAATGTCATTGCCGGCATAAATAACATGCCGTCAATAAAAAAAAGGGTAAGGTTATATTTTATGTCTTTTCGTGTTACAAACATTTTATGTCTCCTAAAATAATTAATAATAAAATTATAGCATAAAGCACATAGAAAAAGAAGCTACCATGTATGGAAGCTTCTTTAAGAGGCAGTGCATTTTTTATATGGTTTAGTACAGAAAATTATTAGTACGGAAAACCGCGACGTAAGCGGTGGCGACGTAAACGCGTATATAGTGGATAGCGGCCGAAGTCGAATTCTTCTCTTTCCTCACGTCGTTCTTCACGTCTTTCAAATTGGGAGCCGTAATGGGTACAACCTTCGTAACAAGGCCATCTCATGGTGTGTCCTCCTTTCGCCCTTTAGTTTTGCAAACGGCATCTCAATCCGTGAACCGCGTCGGGCAAAACCGTGAAAATACGATTTTTCGCCGCCCTCCTAATTCACGGCTTCGAAGTCCGTTTGCTATATTATAACTTATGCAAAAGGTGGACAAAGTGTGCTACACTAGCCTGCGTT
>Ga0123355_10013078_pt1 | contig 12892 bp, 3 predicted proteins | sample TergutEmb28metaG_3_FD_89872 | JGI IMG/M metagenome (GOLD analysis project Ga0123355, IMG submission 89872) | Embiratermes neotenicus P1 segment gut microbial communities from Petit-Saut dam, French Guiana - Emb289 P1 | ecosystem: Host-associated > Arthropoda: Insects > Digestive system > Gut ... | reverse complement strand
CAAGCTGTAAACACAGTCTAGTGCTCCTGAGAATGGGCGAAATTATCGCCCAAAACATGTTGAGCTGATTGAAATTAGTAATAAAATTTCTATTGTTGCATCTAGTTGGCTGTTTATATTATTGTATTCTGGAACTTTAGTTAATAATGTAAGTTATTGGTCGTGTATGGCAATATATCTATAATTATTTTGAAACATATATTGCCTCGCATAATAAGAGGTCGTCTTTCACAGACAGACAGGCAGACAGAAAACAGATGATATAATTGTTCGTTTGTGCATCTACATCTTTATCCCGTCTTTCAAAGAATGAAGGGGATGTTACAAGTTTTGATGCTTATAACATCAACAAATGTATGCTTTGCTAATTGCGTCGCCATCATTTACACTTGGCACAGCTGTTGCCAGATACTTATTCTCTAAAACAGTAACGACTTACACTGTAACAGGACAGTGCCTGGTTATATTTCCTTTAAACAAAGTAACTCAATATTACCATATACGCTACATACGGAGATGAAAACTCTCCACCATTTTCCAAATAGTTGCCAAATTTCCACGGTCCATTACTAAGTCTATCATATCCCAGATTTATCAAATAAAGCCCTGATTTCTTTGCTGCAACCAAGAAGGGCTGCAGCCATTATTTTTCCCTCCACCCAAAGACGGTGATAACAAACTAGAAATCTATTCCACCCTTTTACTTTCTATTCTATGAAAAGTCCAGGTCCAGAGGTTATCTATTTGCTCAGCCTCTCACACATCTGTTCCTATGTCCTGTCTCTTTCCATTCCTTTTCTTTATGTTTCGCTATGTTCTTAGTGCCGACAGCCTGCTCTTGGATTATCTCTTACGTTAATTTCCTCACTTCTGATATCATGATAGCCCATTTTCAAATTAAGGATGAAAAATTCTCATCTTTCTTCATACACCAATAAAAACGCGAACAGTCATTTGCTGACAAGCGTTGTCAATGTAAGAAGATGTCGTGAAATATCAACGAGTGCCTCGCAGGTGCCGATAAGGCCACAGGTCAATGTAGGAACTGATGATCCCTATGTGGTGATTGTAAAGCTGAGTGAAGTGACATATGCTGTTTTATTCTTACGTGAACGTTGCAGAGGTAACTGCTACTTCTACTTTAAAATTAACTTTCGGATCAGACTACTGTCTCAGTTTTAAATATCCTGAGGTTTAGTGCTACACTTTCCTCCGAAAAGCTGATGAAGAACAAGTCACCACCGCGATCTCCATATGACCATATTTTCAGGATTGGCCAATTCCGTGATCCTCGCAGAGTAGCTGATTGTGGAGATTTTAGTTGGCTTTGGCAATTCGTTGCGCTGGGGAACGTCGACTGTAGCTTGCTAAGATCAGCAACCCACCATCCACGTTGTGCAGGTCAACTTTATCTTCCTGGGTAAGCAACAGTACTTTGTCCATCACAGAATAACCAAAACTTGGTCTGTAATATGTGTAGGTTAGTGGTCCATATAAATTAAAAAAGAGGCCTGGACAGGCCCTGAGCGTTCCATGAGGTTGAGACCCCTAGACTTCAAAACAATGAGTGCACATGTAGGTAGTAAGGTTGTTAGCCTTACGCCCCGACCGCCTTTACCCCACAGGAAATGTTTCTGATTTTTATTTATGTTAGAGACTAAGTCGACCCCACGACTATAGTGCGACCGAAAGGATTAGGTGAATGAAAAATTCCAGTGACTCAATTGGAAGTCAAACCCGCGACTTTCCGACTTGTAGCGCAGTTCAGCAACCAGCTGAGTCAATTATGAATACCATCTGTGTTAAAGTTAAGTACTCGAAACAGGCCGATAGAGGGTATTCGTAGTTTTTCACGTGGTATTTATAGTTACTTGTGGTTCGTTTCGACAATTTAATTCATTTACTGGAATTATTTTTTTGCAAATAAGCACGCCACGTTCTTAATTATTTTTAGACCCAGCCATTAATGTAAAATGAAAACAAAAGTAGATGTACCGCCTAGCCATAATATACAGAATGTTTCAGGAGAAATCTGCCTTAATTCAAGACAAGTTCCATGGGTTAATTTACGTCGATGTGATCAAATTTGCCTGTTGTCGAATTTCGTCATTTATAGAGATGACGATGCTAGAAATATGTGGCATTTTTGCAGTTCTACGCACTGCACCTGTTTAATATGCCATGCTATCCGTACACTGCGCAGATTCGTCTTTCAGCCAATAGCTAAGCCAAGACATACAGAAGCGAGTGACTTCTGTAAAGTATTTGGAAGCCCAAGGAAGAGTTTTTCTGCCTTATTTAATATTTTATGTCACTCAAATATTAAATTTAGTTATTAACGTTACAAAAAAAGTACAAATTCCGAGTATTTTAGTGTGTATTGAGCGATAAACACATGTGGAAGTTTGCTCTTTCTTTAAATACTTGACTCTTAATTACCACCTTGATCTTTCAACTTAGGATACGGGTATTTTTGGTAATGTCTTTGTAATTTAACGAAATAAAGGTCCTCTAAAACAGAGACAGCTTTTTTTTCGGCACGCCCTGTAGAAGGATAAACGAACTAATAGAAAGTTGGATTGTCGTGTTAGTTTAATTGACTCACATTTCCAGAAAAAATGATAGTAAGCCTTTGACTGTGTTATTTGATTTGCCATAAGATAGAAAAGTAAATTTGAATGGCCTCATGCCGTGAATCTTATGTGGCCAGTACCGTCAGAAACGATAATTAGTCAATTAATTCAGCTATTTTTTCTGTATGGTGCGCGAATGGAAGTGCAGTAAGATTAGGGTTTCCTTCATATTTGAAGCAGGAATTTTGGTTTCATTATGTAGGCAAGAATCATTGCCAAATCATGAAAATTTAGATAATATGTTTAACACTCATAGGTCCGTGCATCGCTAATATATTCGCAGAGTACAACCAACAAGACGCAACGTTTCACAATTTATTTATTTCTGTAAGACGCTCTACATGTTTAAGACTATTTTTCCGTCCGTCATCAGGAGCTCAAAACTGTTGACGGACGGAAAAAATCGTGTTAAACATGTGGAGCGTCTTACATAAATAAATAAATTGTGAAACGTTGCATCTTGTTGGTTGTACTCTGCGAATATGTTTAGACAATGTGTCTTGGGTTACGACTCGCGGTTCCGAATGAATCAGTTGGGTAAGGAGCTACATTGCTGCCAGTAAGGTGGTGTGAATAAGAAAGAGAGTGATATGTGTGTGTCACCGAGAAACAGTTACCGTAAATCTTGTTACAAAGGAATAGGTTTTACATTAACCCTTTGCAGTCCAAACTGTAATTGTGAATTCCAGCATTATGGACAAAACTGATATTCTAGAAAATTTCTGATATTCATATCTCAAAATTAACTGGTAGATAAAAGGATCTTAGGGAAAATCAGCATAAAACACTGTAATATATGAAAATTTGGGCTCAAAATTGGACCTGGTACAACAGAAACCAGTGTCGAGTATCTTGACATTAGATGGATAAGAGATAATGCAAGAGGGAGGATTTGGCGGTTAAGATGAACACCACAAATCCGAGAAAATGTAACATACAGATTTTCGACAATATTTGTATATGAGAAACATCAGCGGCATTTACGAAAACTTTTTCCTTCGTCACGAAATACTATTAAAAAAAAAAAAAAGAAAACGCAATACTTTGCGGAAGCAAAATGCTTCCCTCTTCATGTGTAATTTTAACCTATAGATTTTTGAGAATGGTAGTACATGAGAAATATCACGAGCATTTACAATAACTTTTTCCAGCGTCACAAAATTACTGAAAAACAACTCACCATTCATTATCCCTTCTTCAGGAGCAAATATTTCTTAGTGTTTGCATATTTGGTATTTACATTGCTTGGTGTATTTGTGTTTGTTTTTCGCTTTCATTTATGATGATGGGCGTGTTATATTTTAAGCCAGTTATTTTTCACATTTAGCGGATTCACCTGAAAAAGGAAGCAGTTTGTTCTCAAAATGTAGTGCATTGTTTTGAGTACTTTCGTGACGATGGAAATATTTCTTGTAAATACGGCTGATATTTGTCACAAGAAAATCCATTTGAAGAAAACCCGATATAACAGAATAAAATAAACGGACAAAACGTGTTTTTAAACTGACGATATCCATATTCTTGGACAGGTGATATGCCTTTTCGCTTAACACCTGATTGTGCGTGATCACAGAATCTGATGAAAAATTACGTAATACGGAACAATACGAAATTTGCTTTGGCGTCCGCAAATGGCTCGATACCATTGGACGGAGACAGAGAGAGAGAGAGAGAGAGAGAAAGAGAGAGATAGATGCAGAACGAAAATACTCTCTAAAAGAGACGGAGCTGTAGGTAGCATTGTTATGTATGGCAGTGTAGAAGGGTTGTATAAAGAATGGTCCATCAGCTGTCTGAAGTATTTTTGACGTATTTTGCAAATCGTCCTACTTACCACATCGTAAAATAATCTACTTTTTTTTAAAAAAGTGGTTTGGCCTCTTCCTTTACCGAGACTTAAGCATTGCTGGAGGCGGGTTAAAAGAAAAGGCTTTGGCTTTCCCTTGCAAGATTATTCGCTGAAATTATACCCATTCTTTGGAAACAAACGTCAAGTGTTCCTACGGATTGTTAAAATATAGAGTTATTCGAAATGATTGTCGGGGTTTTAACAACTGCCACCTCGTTCTCCAGATGCAACCCCATGTGATTTCTTTCTATGGGGTTACGTGAAGGATCAGATTTATGTACCTCCTTTTCCCACAAGTATCCCGGAACTGAAGGTACGAATCAGAACCGCCGTTGAAACCATCACCGCTGACATGCGGAACGAACCCGATTATCATGTTGATGTTTGTAGAATCACAAAGGGTGCACATATAGAGAACCTGTAATGTATGTAAAAAAAATTGGAGTGTTGTTCTATTAAATAAAAAAAACATATACTCCTATCTCAAGTGTATTGTGTATGACAAGTTGTTAAAACGCCGACAATCATTTCGAATAACCCTGTACACGTTTATATGTTGCTGGGGTGAAATGTGTCAATTGGAACTGCACATCAATCAGAGACATTCACCCATTTATATACGCAAGTAAACAAGGGGCTAACATTTATTTTTGCATGCAATGGTTTATAAGCTTTCAGGCGCAATAAATAAATAAACAAATAAATGTAGAGAAACGTGTACTTTTATGTGTCTTGGTCAGAGTTCAGGGAAAAATTACAATACAGAAAGGGAATTTGAAGTTCAGGTGACTGTGCATCGTGATAAATTCTTATAATAAAAGCAAGTACATGCACTAATTTCTCAAATTTATTTTTGGAGTAAAACACTACATGTTTCGGACAGTTTCTCTGTCCATCATCAGGAGTTTAGCACTGTACACACAGCAATGGTATATGTCTTACAGTTTTGCTGACAGCTTGCGAGCAGGATCAGGACGGAAGTAGCTCGTAGCAGTTGTTTCCTAATTTTATCTGCTGTTATGAATAATGATCAGTTACTCTTTAACGTTGGTATGTGCCCACGTTCCCTTTCCCTTCAAATCTGAAACATGTTCAAAGGCCTTATTGACTAAGATTTTATTCCGCTCTTGCCACGCATTCTAAAGAAGACACATGAACAATCGTTTCCTAGGCCACTGTACATTTTTCTGAGGACCAACCTTCTGTCCAGCTTATAACAGACCTTTTGTATGGCCTGCTGAATTGGCTTCGGCGGCTATTGAGTCCACATAACTATCACAAATCAATGGGAATGGGATTATATTACTCATATGTTAGGTTATGTTTAACTCACCTAGTCTTGCTGGGTCCTGAGATAATGATGCTTGCAGAAGGTGAAGAGCGGGAGGGAAGTTTACTCTTCTCTCTGGTGTCTGTCACAGTTTCCTTCCCGTCCCTTTTGTACCGTCAATCAAATACGATGTTTTGAACGTGCAACCAGCAAATTGGTGCACGTGGAAAGTCGCTATTGTTCCTGGTTTCTATGAAGCAAATCACAAACTTGTGATGGAAATGCAGTCACAATATGCACTAATGAAGTTATGATAATGTCACATTCTCTACCCCATTCCACGTGTTCATAGTTCACACTATCGCCAGAACACAACAGTTTGAATTCCCAGCTGTCAATATTTAATCACCACACAATTTTAGTGACTTTATTAGCCTCTAAGCAAGATATAAATTACTGGATTAATTATGCGCAACTTGGGCACTTTGTCTCCGCACTGTACACACAACAAAATGTCATAATAATTCTTACTAATTCGTCAGAGTAGAGTTGCAGGTGCCGCAGCCTTGTCCAAAAATCTGATGACACATAAAAACAATATCCCGTTGTCCAAACTCAATGTTACGATTTGAGGAACAAAACAAAGAATACCAAGGGTGAACGTCTATTCCATAGCGGCGAAGAACAGTGATTTCCGGACGTCAAAAGACAGTTCAATCACTGGCGTTCTTAACCTGCTTCTCAATGACCCAGTTTCACACAGCTTGTTGGAATATCATGGAAACTGCAAAGCGTGATAAATAATGGTGCTACACGAAGGCTGTCACATTTTACACGGTGTTTCAAAACGACGCTAAAATCTGTAACATTATAAGTTTCTCCAATGCTGCTTAAAATTGAAACGCCCTTTTTCTGAGATTTAAACCTGAAATCCCTGGCTCAAATTCTCTGATTTTTTCTGGTATTTTTGAAGAATGAAACAAATTTGTTTCGCAGTTTCTGAACAGAAGGCAATTATGGCCTTCCAATAACAACAATTGTTTTAACGGTTATATATATATATATATATATATATATATATACAAATAAAGGCCAGAACTTAAACAGGTGACATTGCTGCATGAATGTTTGAGACAAAATAAGAGGAAGACCAAAGACACTGTATGGGAAGGACAGGCAGAAGTGTTAAAAGATATTTGTGGATGAAACATCAGGCCAATTTAAGTAATGTTTAAATATCCATCATCTTTCCCCCAAGAAACACGACTGCCTTGTGCTACAGAACTCACCAACAGTTAAAACCACTAGCGCTAAATACATGTGCCGCGTGCTATAAGGATAGAAAACCTTACAATTTGCCGTACAGTACTGTTATGTTTCCTTGTACGGCTGTCAATATAAGTACTGATTACGTGTCATAAATAAAATTAACAAGTTGATCTTTGTAATGGGAATGGAAGGCGTTGTCTCTGAGTTGAGAACCGAAATTTAAACGTAATTTGGATGAAAATCAGACCTTGTGGCGCTAATATTTTTTTTCACGGATAAATATGTTTTATGCATTCAAATGAAGCATATTATTTGCACTATTAACGAAATTCAGAGTTAAATCATGGAATAATCATAGGCTATTATTTGTTAAAAGGTTAATTTATAAGGAAGGAAGTTCCTTGACTCTAGAATGGTTTACTACATGGAGTAGGAATCCAAAGATTGTAAAGAATAAGGCCATTAGTAGGTACGACAGAGAAACAGTAACAAATATTTAAACATAACCGGTTGTACATGCAGGCAAACTGAACGGAATAACTTGTGGAATATCCTCGGCCCGACTTGCTGGGAGGAACGTCCGACCCTTCCTCCTTCGTTTGCACTCGAAACAAATTTACCGTATCTGTACTTAGAAGTGAATTCAGGGAGTTGTATGTCTTGTAAGCCGAATGGGGCTAGATAGCCCTATGAAGATAATGAAAAAGTCTCTGCTTAATAGGATGCATGCACTCTTTGACGACAAATATGAACATTTAGCGACACTCTGTCAACCACAGAAGTCGAATGGGATTGTTTGTTTTGGGCTAACCAGTTACTTCCGATTTCGAAAATACTTTCCTAAATGTTTTAGAATTACTGAGTACTCGAAGGCAGAACCTGAGATAGAGCAGCCAGTTCTATTGTCTGGCAACGAACCTAAATGTCTTCGAATAAAAGTCTAACGCGAAAAACCAGCAAATTTTTTACGAACTACTGGGAATTTTTGTACTTCATTTGCAATTACTGAGTCCAACAAACTTAGGCTGATGCTTGTAGCTAACTAGCAAATTGCTGCATTGTTGACTATTGTCAGTTGCTTTGAAACACGATACTTGTGTAGTTCGGTCTTTGAACAGACACATACTGTGACGTATTGTGACGTAGAATGTGATGATCTAATTGGAGCTGGTTGCATTGTTCGCGAACAGGCTTGGGGAGCCGTGAGGAAGCTATACTGATGGAAATGGTTGGTGGGCTGTGTGGGTTGTGAGGTCTCAGGAATATTACTATTCATTAACGATCAACGTAATATTAAAACACGCATACTTATAAAATAACTTTCACACGTAAAAGAAAACACTTTATGTTTTACTGGGGTGTTAGGACTGCCTTTATCTTTTTTTTTTCATAAGACAACTTGTGAAACAGCATACGGGGATTGAGAATTAATTCCCAATGCAACGAAAAATTTCCCTTAACTCTAATGATAAAGTTTACCACATCGAAAATTGGGTGTCCAAAATTTCGATATAAGTCAGCTGGTCGCTGTCCAGTTGGAGGTGTTTCGCCGAACACCGAACAGCTTCAACAGACACTAATATCTACACCGTTAAGTAAGGAAGAAAATTCCTATAGACTCGATAAATTAAAAAAAAAAGACTAGATGAGAGAGAAGAAATAGAAGACCTATGGCTATACCATGAACAATTTTATGTGTTAATTACCTTGAATTCCTTCCTGAAATATTAACCTTTTTTTTTGTTTTGTCAATTTGATACAAAGCAGAGTCTTACACAAGAATAACTTGCCGCACTAAATTAACACCTGCACCCAACGGCGCGATCACATTTTTCAGTCAACTTCATTCTCTCTGGGTTCAAACTGTAGCTTTAGGAGTACTTGCATTACGCGCACTTTAGTTTGTTCCTTTTCCTGAATACATAGCGAATGCAAGCAAGTGTCAACTAATAGAACGAAAGGAGAAAGACAAGATACGCTGATATAGTAACACAGATCTACAGGTCACGTGAAACTACTGTAACTGTCAATTCCTTCTCTCACTGTACCACTGCTTTGATGCACCGCGCCGGTTTTTCCCAGCAGGAGGCGTTGCGCGCTGTTGTACAGGTCTCGACCGGCGACCGACTGAAACTCCAGTAGCGTCGACAGAGCGCCGGGAAGAATCCTGCGCGAGGCGCCGCCCCCTGCTCTCCAAAGCGCAGAGTCGTCTTGACGTCACAATAGTTCAGTGATAATTACTGTTGTCACCAAACGACGCGGAGGTACTGTGTTCGTATTCCGACAGGAGTTCGCTGAAAAGATAATTGATTGAACGACGCTAATATGTTGCTGTAAAGATTAATGGTAAATTAGGTAGTATAAGCATTCTATTAGATAAACTGCTTGAAAATGGGAAAGAAGAGATTGTGGCTTATATTTATGTGTAATTCAGGAACTGACAAGATATAAAAAAAATGAGGGATGCTACGAAGGAAATTTGAAGACAGTAGATTTTAAATCCAAGTTTGGTGCTGTACTATAACATCAGACCATTTAATTAGAGAGTCGTATCCAGGGCTTTGGTGGGGAAATGGGGAATCCTGAGGGAAAGAAACCACTTGGAAGACCAAGGCACAGATGGGTGGATAATTGAAATGAATCTTCAAGGAGTGGGATGTGGGGCATAGACTTAATCGATCTGGCTTAGGATAGGGACAGTTTGCGGGCACTTGTAAAGGCGGTAATGAACTTTCGGGTTCCATAAATTGCGGAGAATTTCTTGACTAGCTGAGAACCGGTTAGTTTCTCAAGAAGGACTCTGCTCCATGGAGTGAATGACATAGTGTGGCATCGAGGTTTGGAAAGGATCAAAGAGAAGGGGACTGTGACTTGTTCGAAAACACCATCCAAACATACGCGTGTAGAAATTAAGGTAGGCTGTCACTGTGTTCAGCCTGGCAGCGAGCTGCATTTTGGATAATTCTTGAACCTAGAAATGCCTAAATATGAAGCGAAATTCAAACGGTACAAGTACGTAGATGAAAAGTGCTGCAATTGCCACTTCATCTTCATAAAGCGCCACTAGTCGAACTCCGACACAATGAAGGTCGGTCTTGTTCCATGTCGGGGGTTTTTAATAAAATAATTCAGTCTTTTTCGGCTCTGGTCCCGTAATAGCAACAGTCGGGTGTCAGAAGTGGCTGAAACTCAAATTAAGCGGACAGTGTAGCGACACAAATACAAATTGTTACATAAATACACCGAAGTATTTTTATCGTTGCACCGTGCATTCTGTAGTTTATTTAATCAATACACCAACACACACACACACACACACACACACCAACACACGCACACACACACACACACACACCAACACATGCACACACACACACACCAACACACACACACACACACACACACACACATATATATATTATTTAAGAAGTCTAAAATTTACAATAAAACATTTAAAACGCTCCTACATGTTTCGATCACACGATCATCCTCAGGGAGCATATATTGTTCCTTGATACAGTAATAATTTAAAACATTCAATGAATTACTTCGTTATGTTAACTTTGGTGCTGTGGCGGCAAGTCTGTGAGTAGAAAATGTTTATTAATTGGACTGTTAAAACAATATAATAAGTAAGAATTGAATATTATACAAAAATAATTAGGCTATCCGTTTTGAATCATGAGTTATTCTTACCGTGTTTTTGTGTGTGAGTCGTTCGCTGTTTAGAAAGAGCCTGGTTATGGTTGTGCGTCGTGTGCTGTGCAGCGTGAAACTGCCTATGGATTACGTGGAAGTATTCGTGTTGTGTTTGCCGAAGTATGTTTGAACGGAGACTTATTGAACGTTTTTACTCTCCCATAATGATGAAATATGAATTGAGGAAAATACATTCATGTGTTTAACAACATTTTATGCATAACATGTGATTTGTTTCTGGTGGGAAGCCTGAAGGGCCTGCAGCCATTTGTGTACAGTTGGCGTGAAAGTTCGTATGTCACATGAAATTCAAAAGGTGGCCGACATTTTAAAAGCGGCTAGAATGGTACTGGTTAAATTTTAATACCTTATTTAGTGTACCACCTAACTCCATATGCGACTCACAGCCCACGATGTCCCTCCCCACCAAATAAAAGTAAATAGCTTTTTATCACCCAGCTATTCCTCTTTTATATGACATTTACAACGGATTCAGCAAAACTTCGCATTACATTTTTGCATTTCTTATCATTATATATTTACACGTGTCATCGTAACAAGATTCGGGAAAGGATATGATAAATTATTAATTCTTTGTAGGCCAGTTACAGATCTGAACCGATCTTTTGACCACTTATCAGTTTGAATGTCGTGTTTAACATTGCAGCAACGTCGACTCTGCACTTGATAGAAACAGCACAGTAATGGTGATATTGCGTGACCCTCGGTCAAGGAAATTAACATTTTAAAGTTCACGGTTTTATCTGACAGCAGTAACACTGTATGTGTGAAATGGGCAGCTCAGCTGGCGAAGTCAGAAACTAGTAGCCACCTCACTGTCCAACGATCGGAGAGATTACGTTTAAAACAATCAATATTATCCGCTTAGGCAGGTAATTGCTAAACTACCGTACCTGACTGACAACAACTCGTAAAATATCAACCGAATTTTTTACCAAATTAAGTAATAATTAAAGCAGATAACTGATAATCCCAATATCTACGCACTTCACAAACCAGCTGTCTACATGACTATCGATCTGAGTACCAAGTACTAAGCTAACAACAGCATTTAAAGCATGTAGGATATTTTATGCTTATGGTTCCTTGCATCGCTGATCTGTATTAATAATTGTCCAACGAGATTCAACAAAAAGCAGTCTGTTTTTTATTCTAAACGTTCACTTTACATGTTTCGGGTGTCAACCACACCCATCGTCAGGAGTACACAAAACTGTAACTACAATCTCCGGTACTTGTGCAGCTGGCCAAGGGCCACATTGGAGGGAGGTAGCTACATCTTATTAATACATATTATGAATTAAAAATAAATGTAATTACATTTACATGAATTAAACTATTATGAATTGAAAATAAATGTAATTATAATTACATATATTTTTAATTCATAATATATAAGTAAGATGTAATACGAGATCTCTCACTCTATAGAGCATTGCTAATTGTTAAGAACACTTTTTTAGGGCTGATCCTCAAGGTGGCTCTATAAATGGAGCTGAAACATGTTGCTGTTAAAAATGATTTAATTACATTTTAATTGTAATTACTTAAGAAAAAGGTGTGTTAGAGTGCAATTATATATATTCTAGTGACTTATTGTTTTCACGCCCCACAGGTCATGTAAGCACGCTATAACACAATCCCATATTGTCTGTACATAAAAGAAGGTGTGTGTGTGTGTGTGTGTGTGTGTGTGTGTATGTGTGTGTGTGTGTATGTGTGTGTGTGTGTGTGTGTGTGTGTGTGTGTCTGGCCACCAGAACTCTGCAGTCAATAGAAGCAGAAGCTTGAAATTTTGCTGGCAGTTACGATGTTGTGGAACTCCCCGTGCCTGATGTAATGAAAGTCTGTTCGAGCGGTTACGGAGATAATAGCCAGAGAAAAGTGTGGGCTTCATCGGAGTCGACGTACTGTACGCCGTCCGTGACGTCATACTTGTCCAATGCGCCTGCCCGATCAACTAGACATGTTAATCCAGTGACCTTGGCGTGTGCGCTACAGCACGGTAGCTCTGGCGTCACAAGATAACAGATCAGCTGCGGCCTGCGTAAAGTACTTGGAAGTCTAAGGACAACTATGACACTAGTGCGAGTGTTTTTGTAGTTCAATTTAATGGCTTTATGTCACTCACAAGTGACTTTGATGTTACGT
>Ga0123355_10013077_pt1 | contig 12892 bp, 9 predicted proteins | sample TergutEmb28metaG_3_FD_89872 | JGI IMG/M metagenome (GOLD analysis project Ga0123355, IMG submission 89872) | Embiratermes neotenicus P1 segment gut microbial communities from Petit-Saut dam, French Guiana - Emb289 P1 | ecosystem: Host-associated > Arthropoda: Insects > Digestive system > Gut ... | reverse complement strand
TCCTTGCGATACTTAGTGCGAAATTTCCTTTGAACTTGTGTAGCAGACTTCGTTTCTTCGAACCAAAACACACAACGAGCACGCTCTGCACCTGTGAAAGTAGCCATCTTGATTTCAAATGCGAGAGCGCTCGCGGTGGCGGTAGTGGGTACTACAGTACCACGTGCATGAAAGGTATCGTGTATCTGGACATGCTCCAAGAGTTCCTCATTCCACAGTTAGACAAAGATGACCAAGAAAGACGCATTCACTTCCAGCAAGACGGCAAGAAAGCAAATTGCAAAAGTGATGCCAGAGATGCTACGTAGCGTGTGGCAAGAGACTGACTACAGGTGGGACGTCTGGAAGACACATTAAACCATAACTATCCGAGGTAAAACTCGGCGTGTTTTGCTACATTTTGACAGTTCAAAACGTTGTGTATGTCCTCTGTATAAATTTCTATACGCTTTCAAAGTTGTAAAGCTCTTTTTGAAACACCCTGTATATATAAAAATATTTCACCGTAATATAGGTTGTTTGATATATCAAATACACCCATTTCAATAAACAAGCAAGCATTACGCAAAACTACGAATCCTCTGTGATGATTTTCCAAAGGTGAAGTAAAATTTCATATTTTCTCGAAAACACAAATATATAAAAAAAAACTAAATTGTAAAATAGGATGTTCAAATTTTCCATTACTCCAATTACAATAAACAACAAACATTATGCAAAACGAAGCATTCTCTGTGACGATTCCGAACAGTGAAGTGTATTTACATATTTCGCGAAAACAAATATATATATATAGAAATATTTCACCGTCATAAATGGTGTTTCACATTACAATTACACCCATTAAAATAAACATCAAATCATTACCCAAAACCACGAATCCTATCTGACGGCTCCCAACAGTGAGGTACACTTTCATATTTTCTCGAAACCAAAAATATATAAAAATATATTACCGTAGTTTGGTGTGTTACAATTTTATAATACACCCATTACAATAAACACACAATCATTACGCAAATCAAAGCATCTTCTGTGACGACTCCCCACGTTGAAGTGTACCTACATGTTTTCTAGAAACCAAAAATATACTAAAATAATTCAGCCTTATATAGGGTGTTTCAAATTTCCATTCAACCCTATACAATAAACAACCATTCATTACGCAAAACCACGAATCCTCTGTGACGAATCCCAACGGTGAAATATACATTAGTGTTTTCACGAAATCAAAAATATATAAAAGAATTCACAGTAATAAAGAGTGTTCCAAATTTCCATAATACACATTAAAATAAACATTCAATCATTACGCAAAAACACGATTCCCCTGTGACTAATCCCAACTGTGAAGTATAATTTCATATTTTCAAGAAACCTAAAATATATAAAAATAATTCAGAGTTATATAGGGTGTTTCAAATTTCCATTCCACCCTATACTATAAACACCCATTCATTACGCAAAACCACGAATCCTCTGTGACGAAATCCAACGGTGAAATATACTTACATATTTACACGAAACCAAAAAATATTTAAAAATACTTCACGATAATATAGAGTGTTTAAAACTTCCATTAAACACATTACAATAAAACTCAAATATTACGCTAAACAACGAATGCTCTGTGACGACTCCGAAAGGTGATGTAAACGTTCATGTTTTCACGAAAAAAAAAGCATATAAAAATACTTCACCATAATATAGGGTGTTCCAAAATACTACTAAACACAATACAACAAACAATCAATCATTACACAAAACCAAGAATCGTGTGAGATCTTTCCCAACGGAGGTTACTTATATATTTTCAAGAAAACAAAAAATATAAAATTATTTCACCATATACAGAGTGTTCCAATTTCCCATTACGCCAATTACAATAAACACACAATCATTACGCAGAACCAGGAAACCTCTTTGACGACTCCCAACGGTGAAAGATAGTTTCATATTTTCACGAAACCAAAAATATATAAAAATACTTCCATCTAATATAGGGTGATCCAAATTTCATTTATACCCATTACAAAATACACCCAATCATTACGCAGTAAAACGAATCCTCTCTGACTATTCTCAACGGTGAATTATAATTTCATATTTTCACGAAACCAATAATATATAAAAATACTTACCCTTATATAGGGTGTTCCAAATTTCCATTACACACATTACAATAAACACCCAATCTTTACGCAAAACCACGAATCCTCTGTGACGAATCCCAACGGTGAAATGTACATTTATATTTTCAGAAAAAAAAATACAAAAATAATTCAACGTAATATAGATTTTTCAAAATTTCCATTACATCCATTACAATAAACAACCAAACATTACGCAAAACCACGAATCCTCTTTGACGACTCAGAGCTGTGGAGTATAATTTCATATTTTCAAGCAACAAAAATAAATAAAATTACTTCACTGTAATAGAGTTAGTTACACATTTCCATTAAAACCCGTTACAAAAAACAGCTAATCTTTACAAAAAAACCACGAATCCTCTGTGAAAACGCCCAATGGTGAAGTATACTTTCATATTTTCTAGAAACCAAAAATATATAAAAACACTTCAACGTAAGATAGGTTGTATCAAAATTCCATTACCCCTATAACAAAAAAACACAAACATAACCAAAACCATGAATCTTTTGTGACGAATCCCAACTGTGAATTATTCTTTCATATTTTCACGAAACCAAAAATATATAAATATAATTTACCGAAATATAGGTTGTTCCACATTTCCATTTCCCCCATTACAATAAACAACCAATCATTACGCAAAACCAAGAATCCTCTGTGACGAAACCGAACAGTGAAATTTACATTCACATTTAACGAAACCAGATATATATAAAAATATTTCATCGTAATATAAGGTGTTCCAATTATCAAATACATCCATTACAATAAACACCCAATCATTAGGCAAAATCACGAATCCTCTTTGAGGACTCAAAACAGTGAGGTATACTTTCATATTTTCTTGAAACCAAAAATATATAAAAATAATTCACGGTAATATAGGATGTAGCAATTTTCCATTACACCCATAAAAATAAACACACAATCATTAAGCAAAACCACGAATCATGTGTGACATCTCCCAACGTTGAAGTGTACTTTTATATTTTCACGAAACCAAATTTATATAAAAATAATTTACCGTAATATAGGATGTTGGATATTACCATTAAACCCATTAATTTAAAAACACAATCATTTAGCAAAACCACGAATCCTCTGTGACGAATCCGAACGGTGAATTGTATTTCCGTATTTTCACGAAATCAAATTTATATATATATAAGTATAATTACCTTAATATAAGGTGTTTCAATTTTCCATTTCACTCATTACAATAAACACCCAAATATTACACAAAATCATGAATCCTGTGTGACAATTACCAACGGTGAAATGTACATTAATATTTTCACGATACCAAAATATATACAAATACTTCAAGTAATATAAGTTGTTCTAAGTTTCCATTACAAATATTTCAACATACTAGCAATCATTACCGAAACACAGGAATTCTCTGTGACGTCACCCAACGGTGAAGCGTACTTTCATATTTTCACGAAACCAAAATTATACAAAAATACTTCACCGTAATATAAGTTGATCTAAATTTCAATTACCCCCATTAAAATAAACACTCAATCATTAGGCAAAACCACGAATCCTTAGTGACGAATCGCAACGGTAAAGTGTACCTTAATATTTTTACGAAACTAAAAATATATATAAATAATTCAATGTAATATAGTTCAAGTTCCCATTACGCCCATTACAATAAACACGAAATCATTACGCAAAATCAAGAATTCTCTGTGTCGACTCCCAACGGTTAAGTATACTTTCAAATTTTCACGAAACCAAAAATATATAATAATAATTCCCTCTAAAATAGGGTGTTCCATATTTCCAATACAACCTTTAAAATAAACACCCAAATATTACGCAGTACAACGAATCCTCTGATACGAATCCCAACGGTGAAGTATAATTTCATATTTTCACGAAACCAAAAAATATAAAAATAATTCACAATAATAAGGGTGTTCCAAAATTCCATTTATCCCATTATAATAAACACCCAATCAATACGCAAAACCACGAGGCCTCTGTGACGACTCCCAACGGTGAAGTGTACTTCATTTTTTTCACAGAAATAAAATATATAAAAATAATTAACTGTAAAACAGGTTGTTCCAAATTTCCATTACACCCATTACAAAAACGCACAATCATACGCAAGACCACGAAACCTCTGAGACAACTACCAACGGTGAATTGTATTTTCATATCTTCACGAAATCAAATATATATAAAAATACTTCAGTTTAAAATAGGTTGTTTAACTTTTCCATTACTCACATTTCAGTAAACACTCAACAATTACGCAAAAACACGAATCCTCTGTGACGACACCAAACGGCGAATTATAATTTTATACTTTCATGAAAAAAAAATTATAAATATAATTAATTGTAATATAGATTTTTTCAAATTTCAATTACACCCATTACAATAAACACCATATCATTACGCCAAATCACGAATCCTGCTTGACGTCTACCAACGGTGAAGTACACTTTCATATTTTCACTGAATCAAAATTATAGGAAGACACTTAATCCTAGTATAGGTTGTTCTAATTTTCCATTTCACCCAATAAAATAAACACTCAATCATTACGCAAAACCAAGAATCCTCTGTGAAAACTCCCAAAAGTGAAGTGTACTTTCCTGTTTTCACGAAACCAGAAATATAATAATATACTTCACCGTAATATATGTTGTTCAATTTCTCCAATTCACCCATTAAAATAACCACGCAAACATTATGCAAAGCCACGAATTCTCTGTGACGACTCCTAACGGTGAAGTGTACTTTCATATTTTTACGAAACCAAAAATATATAAATATAATTCACAGAAAAAAAGGTTGTTCCAATTTTCAATTACACCCATTAGAATAAACCCACAAAGAGTACGAAAAACCATGAATTGTATATGATGACTCCCAACGGTCAAGTATAATTTCTTATTTTTACGAAACCAAAATAGGTTTATAAATATATCACAATTAAATAGGCTTTTCCAAATTTAAACCACACCCATTAAAATAAACATCCTATAATTACGCAAAATCACGAATTCGCTGTGACGACTACCAACGGTGAAGTATACTTTCATATCTTCACGAAACAATAAATATAAAAATACTTCACAATAATATAGGATGTTCAAAATTTCCATTACCCCGATTACAATAAACAACCATTTATTACGAAAAAACAAAAATCCGCTGTGACGAATCCCAACGGCAAAGTGTATTTTCATATTTTCACGAAAACAAATATATATAAAAACATTTCACCTTAATTTAGAATGTTCCAAATTTCCATTACACCCATTAAAATATTCATCCAATCTATGCAAAATCACGATTCCTCTGTGACAACTCCCAACTGTGATGTATGCTTTCATATTTTCTCGATACAAAATTATATAAAAATACTTCACGGTAATATAGAATGTTCCAAATTTCCATTAAACCCATTACAATAAACACCCAATTATTACGCAAAACCACGAATCGTCCGTGGCGACTCCCAACATGAAGTGAACTTTCATATTTTCACGAAAACAAAAATATATAAATATACTTCACGGTAGCATAAGGTGTCAAATTTTCCATTTCACCAATTACGATAAGCACCCAATTATTACGAAATTCCACGAATCTTCTGTGACGTTTCCCAACGGTGAAGTGAACATTCATATTTTTACGTAAACAAAAATATATAAAATTAATTCACTCTAAATTAGGTTGTTCCATATTTCCATTTCACCCATTACAATAAACACACAATCATTACGCAAAACCACGAATCCTCTGTGACATCTCCCAACGGAGAAATGTACTTACATTTTTGAAAAAAACCAGAGATATATAAAAATAATTCACCGAAATATAAGTTTTTTAAATTTCCAGTACATCCATTAAAATAATCACACAATCATTACGCAAAATCACGGATCTTCTGTGACAACTCCCAACTTTGAAGTATGCTTTCATATTTTCTCAATACAAAGTTATATAAAAATACTTAACGATAATATAGAATGTTCCAAATTTCCATTAAACCCATTACAATAATAACCCAATTATTACACAAAACCACGAATCCTCTGTGAGGACTCCCAACGATGAAGTGTACGTTCATATGTTCACGAAACCTAAAATATATAAAAGTAATTCACCCTAATATATATTGTTCTATAATTCCATTTCAACCATTACAATGAACAACCAATCATCAAACGAAACCACGAATCCTCTGTGATGACTCCCAACGGTGAAGTGTACTTTCATATTTTCACGAAAACAAAAACATTTAAAAGTAATTCACCCTAATATAGGTTCTTCTATATTTCCATTTCACCCATTACAATAAACAACCAATCGTTACGCAAAACCACGAATCCTCTGTGACATATCCCAACGGAGAAATGTACTTTCATATTTTCAAGAAACCAGAGATATATAAAAATAATTCACCTCAATATAGATTGTTTAATTTTCCAGTAAACCCATTACAATAAACACCCAATCATTATGCTAAAACACGGATCCTCTGTAAGGCCTCCGAACGGTGAAGTGTACTTTCATATTTTCACGAAACCAAAAATATATAAAAATACTTCACCCTAATATAAGGCATTTAACATTTCCATTACACCCATTACAATAAACACCCAATCATTATGCAAAATCACGAATCCTCTATGACCAATCCCAACGGTGATTTACACTTTCATATTTTCACGAAACCAAAGATATATAAAAATAATTCACCGCAATAAAAGGTGTTCCAATTTTTATTTAATCCCATTACAATAAACATCCAATCATTACGCTAAATCACGAATCCTCTGCCACGACTCCCAACGGTGAATTAAAATTTCATTTTTTCAAGAAAAAGATTAATATAAAAATACTACACTTTAATATAGGCTGTTCCAAATTTCCATACACCCATTACAATTAACACCCAAAAAGAACGCAAAACCATGAATAGGATGTGATAACTCCCAACGATGAAGTATATTTTCTTATTTTCAAGAAACCAAAAATATTTATAAATAATTCACAATTAAATAGGCTTTTCAAAATATCCATTACACCCTACACAATAAACACCCAATTATTACGAAATACCACGAATCATCTGTGACGAATCCCAACGGTGAATGTATTTCCATATTTTCCCGAATCCAATTACATACAAAATTACTTAACCGTAATTTAGAATTTTCCAAATTTCCATTATTCCCATTAAATAAACACCCAATCATTACGCAAAACAACGAATCCTCCGTGAAGACTCCCAACGGTGAAGTGAACTTTCATATTTTCACGAAACCAAAAATATATAAATTTACTTAACCGTAATATAAGGTGTTCAAAATTTCCATTTCACCCATATCAATAAACACCCAATCATTAGGCAAAACCACGAGTGCTCCGTGACGACTCCCTACGGTGAAGTGTACTTTCATATTTTCACAAAATCAAAAATTTATAAAAATAATTCACCCTAAAATATATTGTTCTATCATTCCATTACACCCATTACAATAAACAAACAATCATTACGCAAAACCACGAATCCTCTGTGACATCTCTCAACGGAGAAGTGTGCATTCATATATTCAAGAAACCAAAGATATGTAAATATAATTCACCGTAATATAGGTTGTTTAATATTTCCATTACACCCATTAAAATAAACACACAATATTTTCGCAAAACTAAGAATCCTCTGTGACGACACCCAAGGGTGAAGTATAACTTCATATTTTCACGAAACAAAAATATATATATAATTCATGGTAAAATAGGTTGTTCGAAATATCCACTACACCCATTTCAATAAACATCCAATTATTACGCTAAACCGCGAATCATCTGAACGACTCCCAAAGGTGAATTGTACTTTCATATTTTCACTAAAACAAAAATTTATAAAAATAATTCACCATAATATTATGTGTTAACTTTTCCATTACACTCATTACAATAAACACCCAATCATTACGCAAAATCACAAATTTTCTGTGAGCATTCTTAACGTTGAAGTATACTTTCATATTTTCACGAAACCAAAGATATATAAAAATAATTCACCGTAATATAGGATGTTCAAATTTTCCATTTCTCCTATTACAATAAACACCCAATTACTACCCAAAACCACGAATCCTCTGTCATAAATCCCAATATTGAATTACACTTTCATATTTCCACAAAAAAAGTATAAAAATACTACATTTTAGTATATGTCGTTCCAATTTCCATTACTCCCATTACAAAAAATACCCACTCATTACGCAAATCACGAATCCTCTGTCACGACTCCAAACGGTGAATTAAACTTTAATATTTTCAAGAAAAAAAACCATAATAAACCGTAATATAAGTTGTTCCACATTTCCATTTCAACCATTACAATAAACACCCAATCCTTACGCAAAACCACGAATACTCTGTGACGAATCCCAACGGTGAAATTTACTTTCATATTTTCACGAAACACAATTTATATAAAAATAATACAACATAATATAGATTGTTTCATATTTATATTACACCCTTTAAAATAAACACCGAATAATTATGCAAAAACACGAATCCTCTGTGAAGACTCACAACGGTAAAGTATTCTTTCATATCTTCTCGATAACAAAATTATATAAATATACTTCACGCTATAATAGAATGTTACAAATTTCCAACACCTATTACAATAAACACCCAATCATTACGCAAAACTACGAATCCTCTGTGACGACTCCCAACGGTGATTTATACTTTCATATATTTACAAAACCAAAAATATATTAAAATAAATCACAGAAATATAGGATGTTCCAATTTTCCATTACTCCCATTAGAATAAACACCCAATCATTACGCAAAACCACGAATCTTCTGTGACGACTCCCAACGGTGAAGTACACTTTCACATTTTCACGAAACCAAAAATATATAAATCTACTTCACGATAATATATGGTGTTGGGAATTTCAATTACACCCATTAAAATAAACACCCAATCATTACAAAAAACACGAAATCTCTGTGACAATACCCAACGGTGAATTATACTTTCATATTCTCACGAAACCAAAGATATATAAAAATACTTCGCATTTATATACGGTGTTATACATTTCCATTGCACCCATTACAATAGACACCCAATCATTAGGCAAAACCAAGAATCCTCTCTGAAGATTCCCAACCGCAAAATATACTTTCATATTTTCACAGAACCAACAATATATAAGAACACTTCACCCTAATATGGGATGTTTCAAATTTCTAAACCCCACATTACAATAAACCCTCAATCATTAAGCAAAACAACGAATCCTCTGTGACGACTCCCAACAGTGAAGTGTACTTTCATATTTTCACGGAATATAAAATAGATATTAATACTTCACCGTAATACAGGTTGTACCAAATTTCCATTACAACCATTACAATAAACACCCAATCGTTACGCTAAACCACGAATCCTCTCTGACGACTCCCAACTGTGAAGTACAGTTTAATATTTTCATGAAACCAAAAATATTTAAACATACTTCACCGTAATAAAATGTGTTCTAGACTTCCATTACACCCTTTACAATATACACCCAATCATTACGCAAAACCACGAATCTTCTGTGACGACTCCCAAAAGTGAAGTACACTTTCATATTTTCACGAAACAAAAATGTATAAATATAATTCACCGTAATATAAGTTGTTCAAAATTTCCATTACTCCCATTACAATAAACACCCAATCATTACGCACAACCACGAATCATCTGTGCCGACTACCAACCGTGAAGTATACTTTCATATTTTCACGAAACCAATAATATATATAAACACTTCACCGTAATAGAGGATGTTCAAAATTTCCAATACACACCTTACAATAAACACTCAATTTTTATGCAAAACCACGAATCCATTGTGAAGACTCCCAACGGTGAAGTTTACTTTAATATTTTCACGAAAACAAAAATATATAAAAATACTTCACCTTAATATAGGATGTTTCAAATTTCCATTACACCCATTACAATAAACACCCGAATATATGCAAAACCACGAATCCTATGTTACGACTCCCAAAGGTGAAGTTTACTTATATATTTTCACGAAAACAAAAATATATAAAAATACTTCACAATAAAAATTTTTTTCTAATTTTCCACTACATCCATTACAATAAACGCCGAACATTACGCAAAACCACGAATCCTCTGTGACGATTCCCAACGGTGAAGTATATTTTCATATTTTCACGAAACCAAAAATGTATAAAAATACTTCACTCTTATAAAGGATGTTCCAATTTTACATTTCACCCATAACAATATACACCCAATCATTACGCAAAACCACGGATCCTCTGTGAGGAATCCTCACTGTGAAAATTATTTTCCTATTTTCACGAAACCAAAAATATATAAATATACTTCACAGTAAAATAGACTGTTCCAAATTTCCATTACACCCATTACGATGAACACCCAACCATTACGCAAAATAACGAATCCTCTGTGACGAATACCAATGGTGAAGTATACTTTCATATTTTCTGGAAACCAAAAGTATATAAATATTATTTACTCTAATATAGGTTATTCCAAGTTTCAATTACACCCATTACAATGAACACCCAATCATTACGCAAAAACACGAATTTTGTGTGACGACTACCAACGGTGAATTATATTTTCATATTTTCTCGAAACCAAAAATATATAATAGACACTTCTCCGTAATATTGGGCGTTTCAAATATAAATTACACCCATTAGAATAAACACTTAATCATTATGCAAAACCACAATTCCTTTGTGACGATTCCCAAAGGTGTAGTATACTTTCATATTTTCACGAATTCAAAAATTTATAAATATAATTCACTCTAATATATTGTGTTCCAAATTTCCATTACATCCAATGCAATAAACACCCAATCATTTTGCAAAACCACGAAACTTGTGTGACGACTACCAACTTTCATATTTTCACGAAACCAAAGCTATATAAAAACATCACCCTAATATAAGTTGTTCCAATTTTCCATTACACCCGTTACAATAAACACCCGATCATTACACACAACCACGAATCCTCTGTGACAACTCCAAACAGTGACGTATACTTTCATATTTTCACGAAACCAAAAATATATAAAAACCTTTTCCCGTAACATAGTTTGTTCCAAATTTCCATAAAACCCATTAAAATAAACACCCAATCTTTACGCAGAACCACGAATTGTCTGTGACGACTCCCAACGGTGAAGTGTACTTTCATATTTTCACGAAACCAAAAATATATTATAATAATTCTCCCTAATATATGTTGTTCCCCATTTCCATTACACCCATTACAATAAAAACACAATCATTACGCAAAACCACATATCCTCTGTGATGACTCCCAACGGAGAATTATACTTTTGTAATGAACTCAAACTGTATCCACAAAATTTAATGTTAATTTTGTAAAATATTGTAGATTTTAATGGATACTTTATGGTATTTTGGCTATGAGGAAGACTCAGAGTTGCAAACGCTGCACCCGGAAGGCTGCTCTGTATGCTTGGACTTTGCCGAACGAGCAGTGATGTCGCCTCAGAGTTATTGTACTGTAAAGAATGCCATAGTTGCAGAGCTGAATTTACAAATTTCACAGTTTGTGGTAATTCACCCTCACTCACCTGCTTTCGGACGGAGATACTGTTGCATTGCTAAATTATAGTGTACTACGTGGTGTCTACAGACTGAAGACGAGTTGTACGCGAACTTATACACAAACTCATAGCGGTAAAGCTACTCAGAGATGCAGTGCAAGGGTCTGATTTTGATATAACGTAAGTCTTGATGACTGTATAGAAATTACAAATTTGAGTACATAACTCTTGATAGGGAGCGAAGCAATTCTGGCAACTTTATTCGTTGTGTGAATTACATTCTAAATTCTAAATTCGCGTAAGTTAGACTGTGAAATGTCAGAAAGAGGCGAAGCAACTATTTTAAACATTTTTGCTTTATTTGTGTATTAATTTAGGAACTAATTAAGTGTACAATAGTGACACTGATAGTTCAAATGATACATTTGAATATAGACAGTATTATTAGAAACTTGAATAAATTACTGAGGTTGCGGTTTAATTACTTTAATTACTAAGTTCTTATCCTCAATGCTTAACAGAGAGAATTTGACAATATCAGAGAGTTGGTGTTGTCTGGTGGCAGCAAATTAAACTTACGTAGGGTATTCTATAGTGCCGGAAATTCGTGTCGTACTACCACGTGGTGCCACATCGAGGTAACAGTATTGGAGTACCGTTAGTGGGGCACTATACTTTCATATTTTCACGAAACCAAAAATATATAAAAATAATTCACAGAAATATAGGGGGTTCCATATTTCCATTACACCAATTACAATAAACACCCAATCTTTACTCAAAACCACGAATCGTCTGTGACGAATCTCAACGGAGATGTTCATTTCATATTTTCACGAAACCAACAATATATAAAAACACTTCACAGCAATATATGGTGTTCCAAATTTCCATTACACCCATTAGAATAAACACCCAATCATTACGCAAAACCACGAATCCTCTATGACGACCCCCAACGGTGAAGTATACGTGGGTGGGTCCATAAGTTTCCGGCCTGACATACAAAGACCGCGCCAAATGCAAAATGCTCTGAGGGATATATAGAGCCATCTATTGTGAGGTTACTGTATCAGTTTCAGGTGGCTACG
>Ga0123355_10013076_pt1 | contig 12892 bp, 12 predicted proteins | sample TergutEmb28metaG_3_FD_89872 | JGI IMG/M metagenome (GOLD analysis project Ga0123355, IMG submission 89872) | Embiratermes neotenicus P1 segment gut microbial communities from Petit-Saut dam, French Guiana - Emb289 P1 | ecosystem: Host-associated > Arthropoda: Insects > Digestive system > Gut ... | reverse complement strand
TCGGGGTGATATCTATTGTTAGTTGTTCGTTGTTTATTGTTATTTATATCTTTGTTAATACAATTATATTGATATTGTTATGGTAGATATTTGCTTGGCTAACAGTACCCACTGGGCCCCCTTTTTCCCTTCTCTCAACCTGCTCAAATGTGTCTGTCGGTATCTATGGTGAAGTGCCAGCCCCCGGATTTAACATCTAGTGTCCCTATTTCTCCAAATAGGGCCCCGGGTGGCTCAGTGTAATTCAACAAACAGTTATATTACAAGAAATTACTAACCAGTTTTGTGTATATATTAATATTGAAATTTAGAGAATATAATTCATTGTTTTAACCGGCATTTTTTGTGAGTAGTAAAAGTCTACTCATCCCTTTTATATTCCCTGAACCAGAGCAGGCGCAACACTGGCACTGTCGCAAACTGAATGTATTCGACGTTTGTCAGGCGCTTAGATGAAGCAGCCGCCCCTATTGGAGCGGAGTGCGGGCCGTGCCCGACTTTTCATCGCATACCCTGGTATTTGCCTTACAACGGATTAAAATTTGAATGAGTGTGTTTCAGAATGTTGGAGTATTTATACTGGAAAATGTTTGGCTCGAAAATAGCCGGAGGACCTCCCTATCGAAATCCTAATTGGAGGTGATCACTACTGGGAAATAGTTAAGGACTTTCCGCTGATACGCCTTTCTCCAACTATCGTACTGTTGCCATCGAATTTAGGCTGGATCCTAAGTGGGAAACGGTCTGCCGTAATGGCCAGTTGGATTATGGTTAACTACGTCAAACTAGGCCAGCTTTGCTTCACTTCTGATGAAGTCGTTCGTCTTTTTTGGGACTTAGAAACCCTCGGGATCACTGATAAACAGGAAAAGTCAATGAACGCCTGAGACACAACAATCCTTCGGGAAATTCACGCCTCGTACTCCCTAGAAAATCAGCGAAGTGTTGTCTCCCTCGCTTGGAAGATAAACATGACTCTACCGAGCAATCACCAAAATGCTGAGATACTGTTTCATAGGTTGGAGCAGAGTCTAGAGGCGAATGTTGCTTTACGGTGTGTGTATCAAGATCACATGTTGGAATACATAAAGAAAGAGCAAGTGGAAATCGCTCCTTCGGAAGAGGGAATAATAGACGAGTTCTACTTACCCCATCATGCTGTGAAGAAGGAAAAGACGAGGGGAAACCAAATGGGGGATCTTTTATGGATCCTCCTCTGAAGATCACGTACCGTCTCTGAACGATGCTCTCGAGATCGGCCCGAATTTACTCCCGGAAATTTTTGCGAAATTGCTGCGATGCCGACTGTAACGTGTGGGAATCATAGGCGATATTGGGCGGGCATTCTTGCAGTTGAGTAGCAATAGAAGAGACGGGGACCTGACGAGGTTCTTATGTTATCTTGTCATCAAGGATGAGGATGGAAATTACAAAACTACTAGAGAGATTTTAAGGTACATTTCTCTCGGCTGCCATTTGGCCTCACATGTAGCCCCTTCCTCCTATATGCCACAATAAGAAAATTTGCTAACATGTATAAGGCGGAGTTTCCCACTGCGGCAGCCCTTGTAGACAACAGTGTCTTTATGGATAACTTCGCCGCGGGCGCGGGAAATGACGGTTGCTTAACCAACCTTCACTACGAGCTTATATATCTGATGAACCGAATTCGTCTACCCATGCCGAAATGGTCCACATATTCCAAGCACTTGAAGGAAGTCTAGGGGCGAAGGTGTGAATTGCAAAGAAGTAACACAAAACCATTGGAATGGACTGGGACACCGAATCGGACACACTCTCAATGGAGCCCCGTGATGTCACCGACGAATGTTTTGAAAGCCGTACCACTGAGAGGCAAGTCCTGCAAGCAACGGCAAGATTTATAACCCTTAGGCTTACTGTTCCCTGTATTCATCGTTGGGAAATTACTGTTTCAGTTCAAGTGGTGCAGAGGATTAGCTTGGGACGAAATCTTGGCGTCTGATCTCGGCGCCCTTTGGGACACTTGGGTATCCACTTTGCCGCACTTGGCTCACCTACGCGTTCGTAGGTGGGTAGGCACAGTGGACAGAAGCCACTCCCGAGTTCACGTGTTTTGCGACACGTTAGGAAGTGCCTACGGAGCAGCTTTCTATATCCGATCCTGCATGGTCGACGGCAATGTGTTTCACTTAGCATGCACTAAGAAACTACTTGCTCCTCTTAAGAAGGTCACTCTTCCGCAATTAGAACTTATGGCTGCGATGATGGGAGCTAGATGGTTGCATTACTTTTCTCAAGCTACGTACATCGATAGTACTGAGGCTACCTTATGGTCTGACTCGACCGTAGCCTTGGGTTGGATATGTCAGAACCCGAATCGGAAGACCTTTGTATGTAACCGGCTGACCGAAATAGAGTCCTATACATCATCCTCACAAAGGAGACTCTGTCCAGGGAAGGACAATCCAGTTGATTTGCTTTCAAACGGAGTAACCGCAGAACAATTGAAGACCATGTACGTCTGGTGGCGTGAGCCTTCTTGGCTCGCACAACCTACAAAGAACTGGCCACAGGACACACCCCCCCAGTAGACGTTTCCCTTCCCGAAGGGAAAAGTTCAGCCAATGACTCTGTCTGTTGAAGTTCCTAGGAAACTGCTAGTCCCTAAAAATACAGTCCTTACGGGAAATTTCTTCGGGTCACAGCTTAGACCTTGCGCTTCCGGCAAATTGCCCTTCGAAGGGATGGCCACGCTGGTAATTTGACGTCCTTGGAACTGAAAGCGGCCCGGTCTTACTGGATACAAGGCGTGCAAGGTGAATGCTTCGCTGCGGAATTCCAGGCACTACGAGAGAACATGCCAACTCGAGATGGCTTGAAGTTGTCAAGATTCACCCCCTTTTAGACGAAGTATTTATTCGCCTTGGTGGACGACCGCATTTTGCTAAACTCACGCGAACAACGCCAACCCCCACTTTTGTACGGGCGACACGACTTTACGAAATTGCTGATTTTACAGACTCGTATTAATCTTCATTACTTAGGGGTACGCATAATCCTAGCAGAACTACGAGAAGAGTTTTGGATCCTTCGCGTACGTCAGACAATTAAGCAGGTGCTAAATTCATGCCTCCCCAACCGAATTGCAAAGAGGCTGCCATGAAGAGAATTAGAAGTTCCACTACCCACTGACATGGTAACACCAATTAGACCCTTTGCGGTCACCGGCATTGATTATGCAGGTCCTCTCTTCGTCAAGGTGGGAAATACCCTGGAGAAGTGTGATGCTAACCTGTTCACGAGCTGTGCATCTAGAGCTTTGCGTGGACTTGTCAACCGATAAATTAATATTAGCACTTCAAAGATTTACAGGAAGGCCAAGTCTACCTAACAAAATCTACACCGACAACACCCAGACGTTTCACGCGGCGAATATAGAACTGAGGGAACTTTGTACAGTTTTCTCAGCCGCAAAGTCACACCAGTATCTTGCGGAACACGGAATTCTTGGGAAGTTTGTTATGCCACGGGCGGCTTAGTGGGGAGGTTGGTGGGAGCGGATGGTTGCCACGACTTAACGTTGTGTTCGGAAGGTATTAGGACGCTCCCAGGTTGAGGAGGAGGAACTCCAGACTACCCTGGTAGGGATTGAGGCTGCGCTAAAGTCTCGACCAATTATCCAAGATGATGATAATGAAACATTGACACCCGCACACTTCCTCACCGGCGGGAAACTGACGACCATTCCCCATGGCCCTGAACCTGTCTGGACGGAAAATCTGACTAGGTCCTTTCGACAACATCAAAGGCTGACCCAGTCTCTTTGGCGACGCTGGCAAAGGGAATATCTCCTACATTTGAGAAACTACTAGGAGGTTACGATATTAGCTCGACAAAGGCCCAAATTTAAGGTAGGAGGCATTGTTCTCTTACTGGAAGAAAGGATGCAGAGACAATGTGGAAGAAAGCCCGGATCGACGAACTACTTCAGGGTCGTGACGATGGTAGCCTCCGCCTCCTGGACAGAACTAAAATTAATCGTCCCGTGCAACTGGTCATCCCCCCTGGAGATTGACCAGGGTGGGGAAGATGTGAGATATCTTTCTCTTATTTCATTGATGAGTGATCCGTGATTCTGTTTTCTTTGTTCCGAATGTGTATTCTTTGTAATGATGAGTTCTTTGGGAGTAAGTAAACGTAATGTTTAGCTAGAAGCTGTGAGTGTTATTTCGCTACAAAGATCATCCTTACATACCGGCCGCTTTTACGCCCAGGAAATAATTCCAGTACTCATTTCTGTTAGACTTTGAGTCGACCCCAGGGCCATATTGCAATCGGAAGTTTAATGTCAATGAAAAATTCCAATGACACCACCTGGAATCGAACCAGAGACCTTCCGATTTGTAGCACTGCACATTAAGCATTGTGCTACCGCGGTTCCCCGATTGTGAGATAATGTGGACAAACACTGTAAAGCCAGAGAGGCCACGGATGAAAATATGGCGTATGCGCATTGCGTGCTGTATACCACAAGCTGCAGACGCAATCTTTCCAAATACGAAATACTCATTGCATTTGTACTGCAACAATGCTTACATGAATGCGCCTCAGTGCTACGTTATACGTGCATTACCTGCCTTGTGTTCATGGCCTTTCCCCTTCCAGCCATCTTCCTCGTTACTCCTTACTGCTAATCCATACGAAAGCAAACGAATTTCTCCAGAGGAATGTGCCGGGATACCTCAGTGGGTGGCGACTTTTCACTGGACGGACGGTCCAGGGATCGAATCCTAGTGAGGGAGAGATTCTGAAGTATGGCATCCCCGTTGTGGGTTTAAAGTATACGGTGATGTAAATTCAGTCAAAAATAGAGCTATAAATATATGGCTAAATTATGGCGTTTATTAGCAATAGAAAAATTACATGTTTCGGTCTATAGCGGCCATTTTCATGTTTTGACAACTTTCTTGCTAAAAGAGTTTTATATAATATGCCTAAACCGCGTGGTGATGATATATAAAACTCTTTAACACGAAAGTTGTCAAAACTTGAAGATGGCCGCTATAGGCCGAAACATGTAGTTTTTTAATTGCTAACAAACACCATAATTTAGCCATATATTTATAGTTGTTTTTGACTGAATTTACCTCACCATATAGGGGAGAGATTTTGCGCACCCCTCCAGACCAGACCTATGGCCCACCCAGCCTCCTGTGCAATGGGTACCGGATAATTCCTTGAGTTAAAACAGCTGTGGTGTGGCGTTGACCATCCACCCAACCTAGCGATAAGGTCAAAGGAAGTGTAGAGCTATTACTCTACTCCCACTTTGGGCCTTCGTGACCTGTTCTAGAGTGAAATTTATCTGTAAATTCTGGAAACGGTGCTGAAATTCAGGTAAAAATTGGAAAAGAATCACACAAGAAAATTTTAGAACAACGCGCTCTAAAGAAAATAGTTTATTCGCTTCCATCTCCGACGCTCACCTCCAAACCTCCAATTTTGACTCCCTGATCGCCCTTAAGGTCCGTTCCACCTGCTACAAGATAGTCGGGGCCGGCAAAGCAAAGAGTGTCCATACGTAGATCCAGCCCTGTAAGGTAAGCTAAAGTGCACCCTTGTACAAGTACTGAGGCTCTGTACAGGCCGTACCCATTGTACTGGAGGCTGGGTGGGTCTCAGTGTCGGTCTGGACGGGCGAAAAATCTCGTCCCCACAGGGGTTCGATCCCGGACCGTCCAGCCCGTAGCTCAGTCGCTACACCGAGTGAGCTACCCGGCCCATAACTAAAGTTATATTTATGTTAAAACACTCGGTAATCGATACGTCAAGAATGTCGAACCTACCCCAACGGTTATAATAATACAAACATCTAAGGAACAAGTCTGTAAATTTTGTTGGTTTATTGCCTTGAATGATTTCTTAAACTGTTTTTATTTCACTGAACCAGCTAATCTGCACGGAATCAGTAATTAAAAAAAGTAGTTTTTAATTGTTTCTTGGATAGAATTCGTATTAAAAAATGTCGCCTTCTTCTCAGGCGTACGACATTCTATAAATCCCCCATTCTTCAACTATTTCACGCTGAAACAAATAATACGCATGATTCATGATCGGAAGGTCTTTTCACCATCAGACCTGGTCCAGTGACGGATTCAGGCTATCTAAATGGGAAAACAAAGTACTCCCTCTTCACGTGAGAGAGACAGATGAATTTTATGAAACGTGATTTTTAGGCTTAGGTGATGGACGGTGGCCGAAATATCAGTCACGTCATTTGGGAATGTTTTTCGTGGGTTTCTTCATTTCCACCAAAGAAATTTGCTTTAAGTGTTGCAGTCAAATTAGTTCCGCGATATTATTTAGTGTCGTACTGTAATTTTTTTTGGAAGGGGGGCGGTAGCGTAGTCGGTATAGCGACTGGCTACGGGCTGGACGGTCCGGGGATCGAATCCTTGTAGGGGCGAGATTTTCCGCACTTTTACAGACCGGCCTTGTGGCTCACCCGGCCTCCTGCACAATGGGTACCGGTACTTTTCCTGGGGTAAAGAGCGGCCGAGGCATGAAACTAACCAATTACCCCTTCTAGTGCCGCGGTCAATAAAGAGTAGAGCTATAACTCAACTCCCGTTATGGGCCGTACGGAGCCTTTAGTGTCTGTACGAGGGTGAACTTTACCTTTACTTTTACTTCATTTTCACGTTTACTAATCAACTATCAAGAAGAATGAGATGGGCGGTGCATGTAGCGCGCATGGGGGAGAGGAGAGGCCTATACAGGGTTTTGGTGGGGAAACGTGAGAGAAAGAGAATCAGGCGTAGATGGGAGGATAATATTACGATGGATCAAGTGTGATGTGTCGATATAGACTAGATCGAGTTGGCTCGGGAAAGGGACAGGTGACGGGTACTTGTGAATGCGGTAATGAACCTTCGGGTTTCATAAAATGTGGGGAATTTATTGACTAGCTGAGAAACAGTTAGCTTCTCAAGAATTATTCTACTCCATGGAGTAAGTAGGTAACCAATCATCTAACTCCATGGAGCACAGTCTTTCTTGAGAAACTACTATGTCCACAACAACAAAGAAATTCCCCGCATTTTAAGGGACAAAACAAAATTCTTGAAGTAGTTAATCGTATCTTAACGTGCATGTCCCTTTTGTTCACATTTCGGCGACAGACATCGTTGTCTACACTAAAATAATACCGCTGTGAGAGCCTAGGTTACCGCAGACTTAAATATTGCAATGTTCCTGCTTACAGGCAGTTTATATATTCCAGAGTAGTAGTAGGGTGACCCCTGTACCGGCTCCTGGGCTTTCGACTGCACCCCCGAGTACTTCTCCAGGAAGGCACCCCTAAAGTAAGAGGTAGGCAAATGGCCCGCGCCGTGTTAGAGTAAGGTGTGTGCCGAGTGCCCCGTGGGCAAAGGCGAGGAGGAATGCGGTCCTGCCGCCCTCCCCCGCGCCCTCCCGCCACCCCGTTGTTGGTTGAGATGGAGCTGAGTTAGATGTGTGTGTGTGTGTGACAGTAGCCATTTTGAAATTTCTTATTAATTGTAACCTAACTGTAGGATATAGCGCCATGTTGGGAGTGAAGGAGAGAGAATAAAAGCAGTTTTGCGAAATGCTATTGGTTGTTATTATAACCTACCTTTCACAATACGGCAACTATTTTGTTTTGCTATGTTGATATAAGGAGTAGGAGGAGAATAATAACTATTTTGACGTTTCGCAAATCGCTTTTGGTTGTTATAGATGTGTGTGTGGGTGGTTGTGAGTAGGATGAGGAGGAAGAGAACCGGACAGTAGCCATTTCGAAATTTCTTATTAATTATAACCTAACTGTAGGATATAGCGCCATGTTGGGAGTGAAGGAGAGGGAATAAAAGCAGTTTTGCGAAATGCTATTGGTTGTTATTATAACCTACCTTTCACAATATGGCATATATTTTGTTTTGCTGTGTTGATATAAGGAGTAGGAGGAGAATAGTAACTATTTTAACGTTTCGCAAATCGCTATTGGTTATTATAACCTACCTTTCACAATATGGCGACTGTTTCATTTGCTATTAATTGTTCGTATGTAAAGTAAAGAAGAGGGATTGGATTATGAAGGAATAGCAGCCATTTTGAATTTTATATAATTCCTACAGTACGTCAACTGTCTCGTGTTTAAGGTATGGTTAAAAGCCGGACGGTAGCCATTTTGAAATTTTATATTGGTTGATAATATGAATTATAACCTAACTTTATATTGGCTGTTTTGTATGTGTTAATAAACCATACGTAAAGTGAAGAGGAGGGGGATTGGATTATGAGGGATTAGCAACTGTCTCATGTTGAAGGTGTGGAGAAAAGAAACACGATATTGAACACTTGTATGTTTATTTCACATGATACTTTGATGACATTGAACGAATATGTTCGATAGTAAGTTTAACAATTTGTGGACATCCAGTGCTTTCAAATACAAACTGCATGACTGTAATTTCTGGCCACACTACTTCAAGCTGATCTAAAGCCTCACCGTTTATCCATAACCACTGCTTCGAAGACATGGAATAATATTCTGCTTTATGAGGTCTATAGTGATGTTTGTCCCATGTAGAGTAGCAATGTTTCATAGCATTAGAAACATAAGAAATAGCACTGTCCAACTCCATACAAGCATTGAAACAGTTTATAGCACTTGTCACAGGAACAGCATTGCCGTACATAAAAGCTGCAATTTTTTTACACTAATTGTATTAGGTTCCACAAGGAACATATTATAAATAATGTATGTAGGCCAAGATTCCACATCACCCAAGATATCTTCAACTGCCCTCAAAGGTTCCATGACTACAAGCACCTCTTTTAGACTGTACGCGGTTACACGGTGACTGGTTTGTTTAAGTAAATTAACAAGCTGACATCACGTGATGTAGAAGATACGTCAGCTTCTAAGTGTTTGATTTCAATTTCCTGATTCATACATACAGAACTTTAACTAATGTCTCCGTATCCTAAGAAGCGGCTTTGACCACTCTTTTTGACAATTTTATCGTGTTACATACTTGATTAAGCACGTGATGTGCGTAAGTTTTAAGCCGAAAAGACTGCGTGAGACGATGTAACACGACAGTTACACGGGAAACTTTAGTCTTTTTCGTATTCCTGAAATGTTCGTAAACATGATCTGTGGCAAAAAAACCTGTTCCGTGACTGTTGCGTGACACGGTTCGATTTTATCTTCGAACCATTCGCTGACAGTTATACACGCATAATTACATACGCCTTCGAATGCTGCTTTACTTGTTAACGTTTCACAAAATTCTGAAACTTCATGATACATTGAAAAAACTCTCTCGATACACATACATTTAGATCTCTCGTCGTTAGGGGTAGGGTTCCAGAGTAGATGTAGTCTATACCTATATGCTGGTGTATTTTTATTTGAAGACCTCGCCCCGTGAGAGAGCGGGAAGCCAACTTCTTGACGATGGACGTACCATCGGGATTGAATTTGGAATGGAAATTTCCTTGACCAATACTCCTTGTAAGACTCATTAATAGCTGAAAGAAGAAATAGGAAAGATATGAATAGGAAAGGATATTAATAAGACATAAAGTTTTGTGAAAATAGGATAGGTAAAATTTTGTGAAATTGCGTGCGATTGAAGGCAATGGCTAACTAGAGGTGTGGATGAAGGCAATGGCTAGTGTGGATGTATGCTGCAGGAGTTGCGGAAGAAGAGTCCCCTATCACATGGGCTGCACCAGAATGTATTTTTTTGATTTTCATCCGAAAAGGCCAAAATAGCGTCGGCAGGAATATCAAATTCGCGTTGAAGTGTACCGTGCCATGACCGTCCTCCAGGGCAATCACCATGGGTTTTGGTTTCGAAAGTGTCATAGTAGAAGATTAATTGAATTAATGTAAAATCTGGAGGAAGGAGTTTACGGGTACTAACAAGACCTGAATTGACTGCATACACGTACCGCTGGAAGGTCGTGTGTGCATTCAATTCAAAATCTTTTAAATTAAGGAAATATGCATTTGAACATATGTCACCCAAGGAGGGAGGCTGCCTTCTGCAAACAATACAAGGGCATTCATCTCTACGTAGTTGACAAGCGCTAAGAGCTAGCAAGGATGTATGAAAATCGCCGACACAATGAACACAATTTTCTCGATCTTTCCACCACCCGTCGCTGAGTGCTCTGTAATGTTTAAGATACAGCAGCCTGGTGTCTTCTAAGCGGAGTGGGACGGGAGCGTCGTCCTGCGGAAGGATGTTAATGGCAAATTTCTGTACGGGAAATTTATCATAATTTTCCCAAACAAAATGAACGAAATCTACATTTGAGCGGAAGTTGCAGAAGGACAAATCAACCGCATCGACACCGAAAAAATTTATGGTTATCTTAAAATCACCGCAACGCACGTGGTAGGTGCAGAAATCATCCAATGCGTGGAAAAGTTCAAAATTAAAAGAACCGAGTTGAAAATGTAGAATTAAATTTGCACTTTTTTGAAAAATTTTGCGAATAGTAGGATGATGATCGTTTAGAACAAAATAAAATGACATTTTTTCGAAAGAATGCATCAAACCTCCTATATAAAGAACAAAAGGCCCAGCGAAGAAAAAAACATAAACGTTGCCGGAGAAATAGGTAAAGGATTTGGTGAAAGTGTTCGACGCAAGGAAAGCGGACAGGTTTAAACTCCGTGAACCACGAACTGTTGCCTGCAATCGCATGTAATTCGGTATGTTTATCGAAATAGGTGGTAGACGCAGGAAATTCCTTGTTATTTAGCAGCATGATGAAGTCTGGAAAAAATATAGTATATTAAATATTAGAATTAAAATGCTTTTATTTTATTTAATACATATGTTTTTATTCAATTCATATGTTGAGCTACTACCAAGAGCTATTCCGATGTCGTCGATGAGAATGACATCGAGGATATCAATACCGACAGAAAACACTACAAATTAATTTATAGAAGTAAAACGGGTTCAGCTTACGTCATACATATGGAATTGTAATACAGCAGTTACTTGTGCTTCTATTACAAAACCATATGTAGGTTATATGCCACACCACTTTGCTTTCCATGTTAGGCTACTTGTGCCTTTAGGCTACTTGTGCCTTTATTACAAAATCATATTTAGGATATACGCCACACCACTTCGACCTTTATAAATTAATTTATATTTTTTTCCCTTCATTATTATCTTCGATATCCTGGTCGTCAAACCCCTCAGCATATCGTCTGGGGAGGTAGATTTTATTGTTTGTATTTTCTTCTGCCTGAAGGGTCAGCAAGACAGTTGGCCCAAATTGGGTAGTCGTCCGTCTTGCATATACGATAGGATAAGGCCGGTTCAAATCCAATGTGTGTATCTGGACTTCCGGTCCAGATGCTACCACACGGAAATGTTAGCATATATTCATCTGTAAAGAGTCAATAGAAAGAACAATTTTTTTTTAATTTTTACCTGTTGAACCAAACCCTCCTTCACCGCGTTCGGTAATATCTAATATCTGTACTTCTGTTATTGTAGGGTAAGTAATATTTTCGCAGATAAGTTGAGCGATGCGATCACCACGAGAAACAGCATATGGTACATCCGAATGATTAAATAAAATTACACATAGATTACCGCGATAGTCTTTGTCAATTACTCCCCCTCCTACGTCTATGTGATGTTCAAGAGCCATCCCCGAACGGGGAGCGATTCGTCCACAACAACCTTCAGGAAGTTGTATCTGCAAGTCAGTTGATATTAATGCGTTCCCTCTAGCTGGAACCGTAACGTCATACGCGCTATACAAGTCGACACCTGCGGCTTTCGGGGAGTTTTTTGTAGGCGTTAGGGCATTCCCTGTTCGTTTAACAAAGCGAAGTGAAGGCAAGGACGACATGTCCGAGCTGATGATCACGGCAACGCCACGCAGTGTAAACTAGAGACAGATAAATTTAAGTTTGTGAGAGTAAATAAGACATAAGTGTAAACCTTATAAAAGGACTATGCAACAGTTAGTAACAATTTGAAAATAATACTTGGCGCGGAAGAATACCCATCTGTTACTAATACGTGAGTAAACTCTTATATTTGTCGCCGATAATTATTGTAAATGAAAAAAGTTTTATAAATCTATTACATTTAGTGTATCGTTTACAGAACAACAATGGACCGAAAATTTACGATAGATGACGAAATTACTAGACTGTACAGAAGGTTCGGTGCCGTAGGAACACAACTTACCATACGTTTACTACCTCCCTCAGATGACGACGATCCTGTCAATCATTTTGTAAACAGTGTAAATGATTTGTTTGATTACGCGTTACAAAACGTGAGTGATAACGATATGGTGGGGATAACTATATAGAACCGTGAAAACCAAAACGACAAACCTATAGGAACTAGTTTTCGAAGGAAAGATCAATTATCTGGAGATGTGGTATGGAGTGTCTTTGAGAAAGTGTCGCAATCAAATTCTAGGTTTAACGCTATGGACCCTATGGTCGTAACTGTGCATTCTGTTAAAATTCCTGTCGGCTCCGGTCGCGGAATTAAGACATTGGTTAGACAACTTTCTGTAATTGCACATATTAAGAAACGTATTGTAGAAGTTAAGACCGAAAGCAATTGTTTAGCGTGGGCTTTAATAATAGCGATTGCAAGATTGGAAAATGATTCAAATTATAAATCTTATCGCGATGGTTGGAAGATACGTCCTGTAGTCAGAAATCTGCTCGAAACGACAGGTATTGACTTGACCAACGGTGCAGGTCTGCCGGAATTAGTCAAATTTCAGGAACATTTTCGCGAGTATAAGATAGTTGTGTACGAAGGTTTAAGTTGTGATAACATAATGTTTGAAGGTCATGTAGAATCCAATAAACGACTTA
>Ga0123355_10013075_pt1 | contig 12893 bp, 6 predicted proteins | sample TergutEmb28metaG_3_FD_89872 | JGI IMG/M metagenome (GOLD analysis project Ga0123355, IMG submission 89872) | Embiratermes neotenicus P1 segment gut microbial communities from Petit-Saut dam, French Guiana - Emb289 P1 | ecosystem: Host-associated > Arthropoda: Insects > Digestive system > Gut ... | reverse complement strand
ATGGCAAACTACCCCCAAGAACTTGCCCAGGATGCAGTGTGCCAGAGCCATGCCAGTCACATGACTGGGCTCTGGTTCCTGCCAAGCCCGGCCTTCAAGGCTGAATACTAATGAATGAATGAAAATGGAACAGGGTTGAAAATTTCCACTATTTTGCAATGACTGAAAGACTCCCTTTCTAAGTTAAGGACAGAGGTAGGAAAAATGTGGGTAATAGACCAGTTTACTTTGTATGGATTACTGACCAAAGTTATTCATCAATAATTTTACCCTACCAAACCGAAAAGGAATTTCGCATGGCTTATACTAAAAATGCAAACTCAAAACTTGTGCTGACATGTGCACTATACACCCAGGTGTTTTTTTTTAATAGTTACTGCATGTTAGCCACCTGGTGATTCATTAGTATTCAGCCTTGAAGGCTGGGCTTGGCATGAACCAGAGCCCAGTCATGTGACCGGTATGGCTCTGGCACACTGCATCCTGGGCAAGTTCTTGGGGGTAGTTTGCCATCGCTTTCCCCCACCTTTAGACGTCCCCACTTTAGCCGCCAGGTGTCTCCGTCCGCAACGATGTGAGATCCTAGCAGCGAAAGGTGGAACTGTGGGCGAGAAAGATGTCCGGTAGTAATTTTGCCTGAATTCTGAATTCCACCTGGTGATACTGACATAAATTCAATTCACCTCGTATATGAGATGGCACAGACGCGAGCTCTTGCACATGACACAACCACTGATTTCCATAAAAGGCAGGAAATTTCTGAGAGAGGGTCTTGTTCTATTGAGTTGACACTTAATGGCACTTTGTTCTAGTTACCAAAATCCTGGAGGAACAAATGACGTTGCTGTGAATGTTGCTTTATTCTGACATGTGATACCGCGTAGTCTGGGAGAAGTGCACTACCACATCTACTCTAATGATGGAGGCAGCACATTGATCAAAAATGGTGGTACACTTCTACCAGGCTGTGTGGTGTGTCACACTCCACAAGACAATAATCTTAGTCATTGCCATAACAACCCGAAATCTCAGTTGAATTAGCTGCTAGAGTCCAGACTCATGGCCACCACAGTCACCAAACCCCATTACTTCTCATTACACTGCATTATAAAAATGCTATATATGCATCTTCAGTAAAATGGCATTGAGGCAACTTAAGGTTTAGTTTCCATGGGCCACACAGCAAGTGGATGAGGGTATGCTTAGCAGAATTTATACAAAATTATGTAGTCAAGTCATCAAAGAAACATACAAGTAGCACTTACAAAAACTGAAGATTTATACTCTGTCATTTTATGCAAGTTCTTTGTTCCTGCCTTCAAGAAAACTACAGATATAAATTTTAAAAGCTAAAATGCATTTTAAGTCCTGTGGTGGATTTAAACCTCAAATGCCCCTCTGTCAAGTCACTCTACTGTTAAGTGTCTATCATTTATGTGTTATACCTCCATAATGCCAAGGACTGTGTTCACTTTGAAAAACACAACCCTGCAACCCTACACATCTTTGACAAACAATTTCAAATGACATGTCTATCTTCCATGAAAACCAGAGAACTGCCATACATCATGAAATGTTACATACATGACAGGATCTTTTTTTCAGCTGTTCGAAGCATTGTGCTTGAAGTAGACGACCACTGCAGCCAACCTCGAAACCAGCTGTCATTTAAAAAAAAAGCATAATCAAAAATTGACAAGTATCAATCAATATCATATAATACAATAAACCATTTGTGTCCCATGCTTTACCCTCCATCAGTACTACACATGACATGAGGGCATATCTGTACAGCAAACCTACATGCAGGCCTCTTCACCACGCACCTACACTTTGTCATCTACTGCCCATCTTTTGCAAACTAACTATCTGTTATCACTTACTAAAACCTGACACAAACCTAAGAGAAATTAAACTAATGTAACCAACCAGATAAACTTGAACCATCACCAAATGCAGAGAAACATAAAAACATGTCCCTAGAACAGTACTAAGTTTTAATTTCACTAATAAAATACGTAAGACCTTGTCAATTAACAGTGTAACTGTACACAGTATCATGCCAGCAAAAGAGACGTAACTTTACCAATGATGTATTTAAAAAGGTAACACTTCTCACCACATAATTATCCCAGCCTTATTTTATCAAAGACATGGAGGTTCAAAAAATGTTTTAACTTCAATGTTACAATAATCTGGAATATATAATGAATATTTGTCACTTATGCAAACACATCAAATTTCCAGAATAGTCTTCAGCAATAAGAACCTCAAATTTCACATTAGTCATATTTAATGGTATTCACATCACACGTCAAACAAGGCCTGATATGAAACTTGGCAGAGAATCAGATTTTTGGGCATTAAATCAATCAATCAATCAGTCCAAAATATCCTACAAATACAAACTGCATTATTTCTTACTGTATGAGATGTGCAGTTCTCATCATGGCTACTATGAAGAATTCTGTTTTCTGGGATGTGGTGCCACGTAATCTAATATAAATTTACTGATGCTTTGGAGGAGTCTAGGGCCTCTATCTTCAGGATGTTTGACCCTGACTATACAGGCAAAAGAGCCCTTCAAATATTGGTACCCTTCTGCTGTCTACATGGTGTCACTCTAGAAGACAGTGTTATTTTTTTATCACTTACTGGAACAAATTTCATGGTTTACTGATGTGAATTGAAAGCTTAGGGAAATTAAATAATGTCGGTGTCACATAAAGATTGTGACTAAAATGACATTGTGATTTATCCTTTCATTTTGCCTAACATAAAGCTTAAAAAATCATATTTAACCTTCATATGTGCCTGTCATGAAAAGTGATGTCAATTTTGTTTTGTCTTACAAATCAACATACTGAGAGAGGCAATATTTATTGTATTTGTATGAGTAATCAAAGGTATGATTTGATATGAGAGTAATTTTTATATGCTACCATTCATTGCTCTCTTCAGTCACTGTCTCTTTCTCAAAATTAACAGCAACTAATACCCATTGCGAATTACACTACAGTAACTACAAATTATTATTTGCAGAGCTGGGTTAATTAGATATGCCAAGGACTTGCAAATCCATAACTCATTCGTTTATGAACTATGGATTAATATTTTTGGGGAACTCTTCATAGAGTGCAAAAATTTGTAAAATACAGAAGAATACAATCAGAATTATTACACAATGCAGAATTACAGACTCACTTAAAGATTTATTTACGAATTTAAAAATTCTACCTCTTCAATCAAAATATGTATGATCACTTCTTTTATTTGTGGCTAAACAACAGTAAATTACAATTAAATTCTTATGTTTGTAACATAAATACTAGACAAAAATATAACTATCACCTCCATCCATTTCATCACTGTATCTGAAAGAAGTCTACTCAATTGGCATAAACGTGTTAACGTCTCCCACAAAGTATCAAAAATCTAAGCGATAACCCTAAACAAATTAAGTCAACCCTAAATAATTATGTACATGTTAATTCCTTCTACTCTGGACATGAATAACATAAACAGGGATTGATAAATCTAACTAAATGAATTTTAAGGTACTTGCAATGTACCAACAACTCCAGTTCGTATGTAAAATTTTCTTGACTTATTCATTACCCTGGGTATTATCCTGTTTTGGACTCACACAACGTAAATAAATTCAAATACAACATGAAATCTGCATGATGTACGATGAAATGCTTTCACGAAATACAATGCCAGTGATAACAGGCGTAACTGGCTCCATAAATCGTGGTTTCTTATTACCTATTACTTTCGACAAGTTCATGATCTGCCATTGTCACAAATGTCATCCGTCACACGTTCACCAGCAATCGTCGTAATGAACTCCTGAACGTATAACAAGTCTCATTCGCTGCACTAGCTGAACTCGTACTATTGAACTGCCTGACATGCTAGTGGGGGCCTAGGTGGAGGACTAAGTTCCGTATTGTATGTCATGGCTCTTAATTACGCATTTGCTTACACCATACCCTACGATAAGAATACGTCACGCCTTCGGTATCCATATTGCACAACATTCTGCAGGCTACATGACCTTGCAACTCTTGCCAGTCACAGTTAATGAAATGGGAACAGTCATTGTTGGCCGTTGAGTATACTTATCAGGAGAACGACGTCAGAATCATGAAACACTACGATAACGCTACAAGCACAATACATCGCAGGAAATATTGCCTGGTACATTTATATTGGTATCACTACATGACTATTGGGAAGAACATTCGCGATTGGCGCGGACGAAACATTTCAAATGTTGGTAGGCTTGTTCACGTGTCTATTTGCCGCGCTTTTTAGGTGCCGTGGTAGCGAATAAAAGATCTGTTGTACCGGAAAGCGAGTTGTGGAAATTGTTGTGTAGCACTAGTTTATATTACATAAAAAGGGACCGCATTGGTTACTTACTGAACAAGTCCAGGTATAACGTAAGTATTGCTGATTGGAGGGAAGCTGGAATTATTAAATATGAACTTGCGGAAATAATATCATCTGCATTGACTTTGCAGATGTAGATGGTCCCTATATAACGCAAACAAGGAAGACGAAACTTATTTTTTACAGTGTACGTAGAAAGTACTGTCTGTGAACCGAAGTTTATTGTTGCGTTGTCAGCACTTGTGCTTCGTATTCTCAGGATTCAAAGCTCGGCCTGGATACCAACTGTTCTGACAGGTGTAGTGTGCTTTCTGTTCAGCTCCTCAGAACAGATGCTACAATAGTACTGAGAGTCAGGCTATGGTGTCTTCCTTCCATAGCATTCGTAATCCATTAATTTATTAATTCAGGGCTATAGAAACTGAAGTATTAAAAGAATATTACATTGTAAATAAATACAAATGAAGAGTATCCATAAGAAAATTCAGTGATATAGTATCATTAATTATTTACAGATATTAGCTGCTAAAACACCATGCTTATTTAAATTTAGGTATTGTGGTTAAAAAAGTGTGTAGCTAGAGGCCAACGGTGGCAGAGAGATTTTCCTATTGGATTTACATTAATAACAGCTCCAGAGCCAAACCTCTATCCTGTTGCATCATACCATTTTTCCTACTGGTAGAACAGCAGAGTGTGAAGTTCACCACTTGTTGGTACCCCGTGTAAAGCTGTACATGCTTTGAAGTTTTACATCTTTCCTAGAGTTGTGCCTATGCCAAGGGACAGCTTTATGTTTATATCATGTGTCTGGTGACCAGAAGCGTGGGAACTAAGCTAGGTCTCGCAGTAGTGGGTATTTAGGTAATGGTGTTCTGGAATGTGGTAGAATGGTGTCACATCCCAGGAAACATGTTGTGCATAGTGTTCCTTTTTTATTTTTTTTTAGGACGTAACCAATCATGTCCAGTCCATCAAGAACACCACGTCGTGTACAAGATGGTAGCCGCACACCTCATCATGAGGAAAGTGGAAGTCAAACTCCGCAGCATCAGATTCAAACACCAGCTCAACAAATTGAGAGTCAAACAACTACTCCACGTCGACAGGGAACGCCTGGTAGGAGAACACCATCTCGTAGACATGTACGTGTTACTTCTGTTAATGTAGCCACATGCATCTAACAGTTGACACCCAGGGGCAGTAGGTATTTCTGTGTTAAGAATATTCCCTGATCTTATGAAACTGTCAATGCATCAGTCTATCACAGCCCATGTTCTGAGTCAAGTTAAAGGTTTCACAGTTTTAGACTCGCATTCTGTATAATTGTAAAAGAACTTTGAAGCTGTATGTGTTCACACAGGATTTGACATGGACATTAATATGCTTGATACATGTTGTAGTGTTAACCTTTTGGCGCCGGAATTATTTTTTAAAATTTTAGCACACCTGTATATAAAATGTGAATAAAACAGGAATTATGAAACAAACTGCATTTTGAAGGGGAAAAAACGGAGAGTATATACCATGTTTAGAATATTCAGTACCTGTATTTGTTCAATAAATGTGTAAAATGCAACGTTTAGAGGTTAGCGGTGCAGTACGACCACTATAGTCGTCGTTAGGCATCAAAAGGTTAATGGATGGGAATGAAGCCCAGATTCTGTGGTCGGCAGTGTAAAATATCCTGTGAGTTCTTCCAAGAATTCAGGAAGTTATAAAATTGAGATAAAGATTTTCTGGATTTTCTGGCTTTTGCTATACAGAAGTTCCCATATTATGAATGTGTTGTGTTCCACATGTTTCTTTTTTTGTTCTCTTTTTTTGAAGCCCTGTCTTGATTTCTTATAGATCCGGTGATATCAGTGATGGTGATGTTCACTAACTAGTTCACAGTCATGTATTTATTGTATAATTAATCTTATATATGATATACTAGAATGATAATAGAAAGCAGTACAGTTGTAATGAAAATTATGTTACAAAGCAGAAAAATGAGGTGGAATGACAAATATGTTGCATATTATTTACTGTATTACTTGTTGGAAATGGTGCATTTTGATGAGAAAAAGGTTTCAGTATGAAAGGGAAGGGGTTGAACTTATATGCCACACTCCTCTATCCATAAGAAAATAACAGTATATACTGCAGAATGTAAATTCTATACTTTGCTGCCACAAATAATGTCTGAGCATGATGAGTTTTGCACGTATGAATTGGCATTTATGTGATCCAGTTACATAAACACTGATGCGTGTAATACCTTTGAACCCACTGGGCGGCACTATGTTTTCGAAGGTTTATGTCAAACTGGAGATGGAACTGGCTTTCACACTTGCAAAGAATGCCACAAAACTGAATCCTTTTGAAATCATACCACTACAGACCACAAGGAAGGAGAACAATTGGAAGACTGAAGAAACGTTGGTGCAAGCAGCCGTAACTATGGAGACGGAACGGATCATAGGGTCCAATCCTTGGTGTTTATGATGATGATGTTAAACTGGGCGGGGAAGATTGCATGCTCCAATGAAGCTGGGGAATATGCTAGCAGTAGCATAGCTACTTGCCAGGTCATCCAAGCTGGACATATTTCAGCAAAGATGCTAGACAGTGTACCACAGTGAGGGGTAGGGAGGGCTTCTTAGGCATATGCCAACCTCCCTGGTGGAGCATACCTTGAACTCAAAGCCTGGCCTTCGGGTTTGGGGGTTGGGCTGATGATAATCTTATCCTGTAAAAAATGGTTATGCTGAGAACCCCCCAAAGGGAAGCTAAGGCCAAACTTGAAGATATGTAGTGCTAAAGAAGAAGAAGAAGAAAGTAGCTTTTTATGGATCTTGTAAGCAGAGGAGCTTATTGTGTATCCATGCCATGGTTTTTGTTCTATTTCACTTGTTTTTATGTTGTCTTAAAATTGTCATATTCCTTTTGTGCTTAATACAGGGACAAGATGAAACGGCAGCCACTCCAGTGAGGCGAACTACTGGTAGGCCTGAAATTACTGTTACTCCGATCCGCTCTCTGATCACCCCTTCCAAGCGATCACGATCTGACACACCAGCTACCACTCCTCTTCGCTGGGGAGCTCAGCAGCGAACAAGGTCACGACAAAATGTCGTTGTGGAAACTTCGGACCAGCTGTCAATTGCTCCAGCTTCACCAGCAGTAAACTTGAATCCTACCAGTCCTCTTGCTGTAGGTGAGTTCAGAATGTGTGGGTACCTTGCATTAGTGGGTACTGGAGGTGATTAAACATTACTTCATCATCACATCTGAACAGCATGTATTCACAATTTAAGCTATTTTTCTTTTTAAACTTTTAATGGAATATTGAAACTAAATAAAAGCAGAAGCCAAAAGTAGAAATGCAACAGGAACTAGGGAATGCTGAAACTTCTGAAGCGTATTTTCTAATCGCATAGATTCCTAGTCATACTGATTTATTATTATTGTGTATTTCTGAAGAATGTGCTAGTTGGCTTGACTCCAGGCTTTTGTCACAGTGTAAATGATGTTCCTCTTCTGGGATGTTACGCAGCTTTGGTGGGTGGTTAGTTACCGACATTTTGGGACAGCTGGTCAGGCCCATCTTCAAAGGTCATGGAGGACAAGAAAATTCTTCTTGAACTGCTTGACCCTCTAAGAATGAAGACCTCATTATGTTAGTTAACAATCAGATTGTGTGTTACACTCTCATGCATAATGTCATTGGCTGTATTTGTAAATGCTGGATATATAAGGTCTAGGGGTAGTGTGCTGGTCTTTAGTACCCAAGTTTGCGGGTTCAAACCCGGCCGAAGCCGTCGGATTTTTGGGGCGAAAAAATCCTCACCACGCCTTCCTTCGGAGGGGAAGTAAAGCTGTCGGTCCCATGTCGTAGATTTGCGGCATGTAAAATATCCCTAAATTTAAGTGGAAGTCGGAATTTAGCAAAATATTACTGGACATCTTTCTTGCCCACAGTTCCACCTTTCGCTGCTAGGATCTCTCGCGTCGTTGTGGACAGAGGCACCTGGTGGCTAAAGTGGGAACGTGTAAAGGCGGGGGAAAGCAATGGCAAACTACCCCCTAGAACTTGCCCAGGATGCAATGTGCCTGAGCCATACCGGTCACATGACTGGGCTCTGGTTCCTGCCAAGCCCGGCCTTCAAGGCTGAATACTAATGAATGAATGAATAAGGAAAGCTTCACTACAGATTGCATTTCTTCAGGGACTGAGTACTTCTGTTAATGAGTGATTTTCTTTTAACCAGGTATGAGTGAGATTGACTTGAGTTCTCCATTGAACTATGGGACTCCTGGTTCATTGTCTTCAGTTCACACCCCTCAGTCAGGCATCAGAGGGACTCCAATTCGTATGCGACCAGACCTACGAACTGACAGACGCATTCGGCAAGTGAACGTGAACTCAGACCCAGTATGTCTACATGATGTACATAATATAATTATAGCTCAACTTGAAAGGCATGTTAAGTTATTCGGTAGTAAGGTAGAAGGTGAAATCCATGTACGTTGTTTCTCTTTTTTTCGTGTTCTTTAGCACAGCAGCTATCAGAGGATGTCTCAGCAGATGTAGGGTTTCTATGCAGTAAAGCTGCTATGCTCAGGAACTTGATAAACAACAAACCTGTACAGTTAACATGACTAATTCTTTCTTATAATAAAACCAACTAGGTGCACTAATTTCTCAAATTTATTTCTGGAATAAAACTGGACATGTTTCGGACAGTTCCTCGCGAGCTGTCAGTAAACCTGCATGACATATACCGTTGCTGTATGTACAGCGAAAAACTCCTGATGATGGACAGAGGAACTGTCTGAAACGTGCAGAGTTTTATTCTGAAAATAAATTTGAGAAATTAATGCATCTAGTTGGTTTTATTATAAGAATTTATCATGATGCACGGTCACTTGAACGTCAGATGACTAATTCTGTTGCATAATTTTGTGTTTATGTTATTAGGTATTTAATTTATACATTCCTTGTAGGAGCTGGATGTTCATGTTCATGATGAAGGAAGTCCCAATTGGGGTCACAAAGTGTTGCATGCCCTTTCATATCATTTCTGTTAAAATCCCTTCATCACTTCCCTCAAATATGTTTCTCTTTTGTTGTTGGTTGACCATTTTGCATATCAATTTCTGTGTCTGCACGCTTGAATAAAAATGTGTGACACATAGTTCCACTTGTGTCCTGCAGATTACAGCTTCATCTGACAGCGTTGCCTGAAGCATTGTGTTTCGCTTATGTCATGTCCCCAGCAATGTTTTGTGCACATACTTAACTTTCTTTTTATCAAGAAGTGAAAGCATATTGAAATTTATTGCAAGCAGGTCTCTTTTTATCAAGAAGTGAAAGCATATTGAAATTTATTGCAAGCAGATCTCTTTTTACATGATTTTGCTTTAACACAACTTGAAAATACGCGATAATGTTCGGTTTAACATGATTTAGCATGGGTGATACACGATAATTTACAGTTTAACACGATTTGGCATATGCGATCTATGGTTGTACCAGACTCATGTTGGAGGCTAGCAGAGAGTGACGTCACTGTCATGCCATCAGTCACGTGCATGGATTATGTTAGTGATATAATCACACGGCTCATCTGGTGTCATCTCCTACAGCATTGGCTTTTCTTACCAAAATAAGTGAGAAATTTCAGTCTGCATCACTTAGTCCAATCCAAGTGAAAAATAGGCGAAAGACAGTCATTGTTGAAGGGAAATTAGACATAATCCAACTTGAAACAGGTGAATGAATTGTTGACATATGGTGAAATGTTAACCTAACTGATGGTAGCGTATGTATAATTCATGAGAATGCTGAATTGAATTAGAGGAAGTGTGAATTCAGGAATTACGGTGTTCGTTTCTGTAGCAAGACTATCACAGTCCTGTTGGAATGAACTGTACTAAAAACTGTGGCTGTAGGTCTCTTACATTTTTACTGCCTTAGAAATAAATATGTAAATATAATGTAAATAAATATATGTATACAGTAAATACAGTACATATGTACTGTACTGGTCTGTGTATCCACTACTGGTAGAGTGATATGCTATACAGGATGAGGTTGTCAATTCCCTAACCCCCAGGAAATACTGTTTTAAATGGGAATTTCATGTTTGATTTGCACAATGTTTTTCAGGATTGTAACCCCAGCGTAAAATGAGGCCTGTCTGTGCATGTTTTTGAATTTTTATTTTTGGGTTTGGTATTGATTTATTTCCTGTGATACATGTGGCAAATTTCAGGGAGCCCTATTCATAGATACTTTTGTCATAGTGTGAAGTTCATATGAAAATATGCCCACTGTATTCTGGAAAGAAAACTTGGGATTTAAAAGGTTGCCCATCATTGACATGTTATTGGCTGTCTATAATGGATGTTTGATTTTTTTCACCATCACACTGTGCATCAGTTTTTTTCGACTTTTGCTGCCAAAGGGTTAATATTTTTGGTTTCCATTCTTGCCTAAGCAGGCTGGTGTAAACTTTAGTGCTCTAGGCTTGTATTTTGGAGGTTAGTGACTTGAATATCTGCTGGGAAACTGGTTAACCTGAGTGACATTCCTTGTTAATTTCCCTTATCTCTGCAAGTGTACCTCTGTCAGGCTATGACGACTTCAAAGTCTTTTGTACAAATTTGACATTCTGAGGACCATACATCGTGATATATTCTTATAATAAAACCAACAAGAGACACTAGATTCTCAAATTTATTTTTGGAATAGGACTCTACATGTTTCGGACAGTATCTCTGTCCAGCATCAGGAATCTAGCACAGTACACACAGCAACAGTATAGATCATACAGGTTATGCTGACTTCTTGCTAGCAGGATCGGGATCCTGATCCCGCTAGCAAGCAGCGCTTCTCGTTTGTTTTATTGTAAGAATATCTTTTGTACAAGTTATCGTATAACCATCATCCTTTGATTTTGGTGCTTTACAGTTTGAGATACTGACAGCGTCATGTAATAAAACCAGAAAATCCAAGTTTCTTCTTAATACTGATGGTCTGTAAATCTGTAGAAAACTTGTTGAGACTTGGATGTAACTTTCTTGGAGAATGGATTGAATTGCTTTAACATGGTTATATGATGCAGGCTGAAAGACCAGAAGCTGACCCCAATACTACAGGAGCATCTTCGGAAACAGATCAGGCACCACAGTTGGTGGTGTGGGGTACTGATGTGGTGGTGAGCAAGTGTAAGGAGAAGTTCAAAAAATTTGTGCTACAGTTTGTGGATCCAAATGCAGAAGAGGATGAGCGTATGGAGGACATGAACATGAATGAACCGCTGTATCTTCAGAAGCTCCAAGAGGTATGCATTTATGATTAGAGTATCCTGGTTTGACTTTCAGCCTTCTTGTTTCTTGCGCAGAAAACGTTTTTGGTATGCCATACCAACCAGTGTGTCCTGAAATTGCTGTATGATTATTAATATTATCCTCCCATCTATGCTAGAGTCTTCTTATTAACATCTTAGAGGATTTTGAACCTTTTTTGGTGGTTTTCTTGGTTCCACATGTATACTGTATTCAGCATTTCATTATTACTGTTTAATGTTAGAAAACCTGTGATTAACTTTTACCCCTACTCACAACTTAACGTATCACAGCAACATGTCCTAACTAGAAATATTTCGTATTATAGGTTAAATTTTTTTTCAGCTCTAGAACTTAGAAAATGTGTATGTATGGCTTCATAATATGGCAAGAATCATGTATTTGGAAGTATGAACCACAGCCAGTTTTAGGATGAGCGAAACTATCAGAAGTAAATTGTTGTAAACTCGTTGGCAAGAATCATGTATTTGGAAGTATGAACCACAGTCAGTTTTAGGATGAGCGAAACTATCAGAAGTAAATTGTTGTAAACTCGTTGGCAAGAATCATGTATTTGGAAGTACGAACCACAGCCAGTTTTAGGATGAGTGAAACTATCAGAAGTAAATTGTTGTAAACTTGTCTAGTTTCGTCGTGAGATTTAACCCTTTTAGCTTATGCATTTATGATTATTACAGCATCTGCCTCGCCAGCAGCGATTTGTATGAGGTATGATCAGAAGTTTGGCACCGAAGCCACTCTTCCATGACCAAATTTTCAGCGATGAATTTTACCAAGATAGTCTGCTGTCTGTTGGAAACTTACAGATACTCTTCCTCATATCCATGATGCATTGAAATAAAGGTCGGGTATTAAATAACCCACAGGTCAAAGGATTAAATGTTCTGAATACCCTGAATATGTATTTATTAACCTGCCTCTCCAATGCAGCTCTTAACAAATGTTTTTAATGCATGAGGAGAGGGCACTCTTGACATAAAACCTGCCATTCTTGACGATAGGATGATGGACATTTTCATTCATTCATTCATTAGTATTCAGCCTTGAAGGCCGGGCTTGGCAGGAACCAGAGCCCAGTCATGTGACCGGTATGGCTCTGGCACACTGCATCCTGGGCAAGTTCTTGGGGGTAGTTT
>Ga0123355_10013073_pt1 | contig 12894 bp, 9 predicted proteins | sample TergutEmb28metaG_3_FD_89872 | JGI IMG/M metagenome (GOLD analysis project Ga0123355, IMG submission 89872) | Embiratermes neotenicus P1 segment gut microbial communities from Petit-Saut dam, French Guiana - Emb289 P1 | ecosystem: Host-associated > Arthropoda: Insects > Digestive system > Gut ... | reverse complement strand
TGGTGGTGGTGGTAGGGGTGGTGGTGGTGGTGGTGGTGGTGATGGTGGTGGTGGTGGTGGTGGTGGTGGTGGTGGTGGAGGACGGTGAAAATTAGGGCTTTGCTTGTTTTGCCTGGTCTACTTGAAGGTACATTACCTGTTGCTCCCTGGACGTACTGGGAACATCCGTTAACGTCGCCAGTTCCAGTAGCTCCTATCGGAACTGGCGACGTTATCCGAGTAAGTAGCGCCCAAATCCAAGTAAAGCGATAATTTTAAATATCTGGTCTCCCCAGTATTGATTGAGGACTTGTAGCAAGTAAATATCCACAAGGAATAAGAGCATTTATATAGATGGAAATGGGCTCGGTTAGCTTAGTCGGTATAGCGACTCACTACGGGCTGGACGGCCCGGGGGGTGACTTTTCCACAAACGTTCAGACAGGCCCTGGGGCCCAGACAGCTGTTTGTATGATGGGTGCTGTTCCTCTTTCCCGGAGGTGAAGTGGCTGGGTTGTGGCTTTAACCACCCACCCATCTAAAGCAGAAGTTAAAGAAAGAGTATAGCTATACTTCTACTCCCCTCTGAGCCTTCGCGGCCTGTTCTAAGGTGAACTTTGCCTTTTATAGAAATGAAGGAACAGTTATACGACCTCGAGATCTGAGGATTTTCGTCGCGATTTTGCTAAAAATGTGACGATGAGTCAATGGAAGAATATTTACTGACGTTTGGAATGGTTGTATTATCTTCAGCTGTTTTATTCCGAAGATGAAGGCGCTACAGTCTTGCAACATCGGGAAATACCCGCCTGGAGACAAAGTGTCTCATCGCACAAAACTCCGATCTTAGAGTGGAAAGGACCGTCGAAAGCACAGAGCACCCTTTTGCATGGACAGCGGGTTTGCGAGTATAAGCTCTTTCTTCCGACGTCTGTATGGATTAAGCATAAAACTGGTTTACGAGCCGTGCGCACCGTGATGTATTGTCCGTATCAAGGGTACACGAGATAAATTCAAGATACCGATATATGCCTTGATTTGTGATGCCCATCACATTTTGTACAGGCTTCTTGTCTGAGGAGTGGGGATTTTTCGTTGAGTATTTCGATGTCTTTTTCTGTCAGTCTTAATGCAAATGTTTTTAATTTATTTGTTTCTCTGAGTTTCGCTGCATGTTTCGGCAGTCACTTTTCCATCATCAGGCATAATTTACACGAAATGACGAATTGCAGTTTATTTGTTTTATATTATAGAATAGAGGGGCCGGGTAGCTCAGTCGGTATAGCGACTGACTGCGGGCTGGACGGTCCGGGATCGAATCCCGGTGGGGACGAGATTTTCCGCCTGTCCAGACCGGCCTTGGGGCCCACCTAGCGTCCTGTACAATGGGTACCGGGTCTTTCCCGGGGGTAGAGGTGGCCGGAGCGTGGGGCTGACCCCCCCACCCCCATTTAGTGCCGCAAGGTCCTAGAAAAGAGTAGACCTATACCTTTACTCACCCTAAGGGCCTTCGTGACTTATAAAAAGAGTGAGAACCTACCTACTACAGAATAGACTACTTTAATTTGCAGGAAAAATTCTTTACAGTTTTTACTGGAACAAATATTTATGGACTAATTACGACATTGGCATCGGTTTGTTAAACATGAAGCAGAATTGTTTAATTCCAACTCAATCAAGCATTCAGCCTACCCGTACTCAGTAGGTAACTAACGTCCTACTCCTGGCAGGTAAACCGGTCGTACGTGTGTAGATGGACACTAAGCATGTGTTTAATGGCACATTTGCGGTCGATCCTGACCTCCTTCGCACACACTCATGACGGTGTTGTTCTGAGTCGCATCTAAATGTTGCCAATACCACAACGCTGAAAGTCTGCGGTTACAAATATCGGCAAAAAAATGAGTTTAGGCTGCCCGATTTTCAATAATTTAGCCTATTAAATCTTTTATCGCGCATCTGATTGCGTACACAGACGGTTGTCTGTACTGTGTTAGAGGAAACGCCAACTCTAAGACATAAATTTGTTACATGAAGAAGTAGTGTGTAAGAACAGAGCCCCAGTTATAGATTTTATAGGTTTTTGATAGGTCTATAAATCTAGAAAATATTGTAATATGGTGTGGTTTTGTCTCAGGGATGAATCTGTAGCGGACAGTCAACATTGTTTCTTTTGTTTTTGTTATATAGAATATAATAATTGATGACGTAAAGTGTGAGTAGCGTTAGAGAAAAATGTCTTTTCAGAAGACGGTGACCATCTTACAGTCATGAAAGGTAACTAAATAAACAAACTGTAGTCTTGAGACGGGAATTATTGCTATTTTACTGAAAGAGGCCCCGGGCCGGATAACATAACGAACAATTTCTGTAGCATAAACTTCAACAATGTCAACTTGCGAATTTTAAAGAATCGCAGCAGATTCAGTCGAACACAGCAATTTATTTCTTCAGCATCAACTCAACAACATTTGTCGGCCCTTTGGGGCCATCATCAGCTGGGCAAGAATGGGAGATTAAACAATAACTGTTTATCTAATCTTCAATTGTTGCCACCCGTAGGGCCGAAACATATTGTTGAATTGCTACTGAGTAAACGAATTGTTGTGTTCGACTGAGTCTGCCTGTGATTCTTGCTATCCACAACACAACGGAGATGAATCGTCTTAAAATTGTACGATTTTTTTTCACACTGTCTGTACTTCATAGTTATGTCAAAAGACATAATTATTATTAATAATCAATTCACACAATGTATCCTGAATCACGACAGATGTTTTCAAGATTTTCGGTTTGGACAGGAGGCTGAGTAGAGTTTGAAGTATTCCTCGGTCGACTTTTTCTTATGCAGTCACAAATACAGTAAACGAAAAATGTAAGTACGCTTACTGGGGTCTCCAAATCTTGACTTTCCAAAAGTGGATGGTGCTATACCGGATGGCGCACAATTCACTTGATAGTCGACGTTTAGCAATAAAAATGTCGTGTCAAGTAAATTTTGTGTCACTCTGTATATAAGAGTGTGGAGCCAATTCATGAAGTTACCTGTACAGGTTGCCAACCGTATCGTATGCATCCTTTGTTATTCGCGAAGTTAAAAGTTACAACTGGGAGATGAAAATTTTTGTGTTGCGAGTTTGAGTGGTAACCAAAGAGGAAGTGAAGGATATCGTGAACTGATACACCAAAGGGGATGTTCTGTATCAAGTTTGTTTCGCAGGAAAATTACTAAATTAATATTTAAAAAAAAATATTTTGGATATAAGTTGCGAAAATGTGTGAATTGTGTTGACTTTAGTAAGGATAAGACGCACTGTGGGACTTTTATCAACACTGTCACAAAGTGTCAAGTTACATGACACGAAATGCCTTGGCCAGCTGCAGACGTTTAAACTTGTCATGGAACGTCCTGTAACATTTCAGTCAGCAAGGAAAGTTTTTCAATTTTGAGGCCTAAAATATTGCCATACGTTTTGCATACTATTAGCGGGTGATACTTCTCCAGCTATGGCTGGCTTTTGTACGACCTGTTACAACTCCTTTGCATGGTGCAAGCAATTTATTTGCAGTTTTAAAACGTTGATATTATAAGTATCAGTGGAAGTATGCCAAGACAATAATTCCTTTAAAAAAGTATTCAGCACAGATTGGATTAAACCCGCTGGCTACAGTCCCGTATTTGAGAGCTTTCGTTACGACTTGCACTTAGTTTTCGTGTATATTGTGCTGCAAAATGTACCCATGAGTGTTTGCGAAAAACCGTGGAACCCCAGACAGGAGAACTGTGCTGTTAATTCCAGCACAATTTCTCATCAACCCCTCAAGTTATCATGAAAATAGTTTAGATAAAGTGAGGGTTAAGCCATAGAGTGATTACTGTCTGATAAGGGGGTGCAATTATGACGACTCATCCAAATGATCCCCTAAACAAGGGGTGTGTAGAATTCGTGTATTTAGAAAAATGTATTATATGGTGGTAGTGGTGTTCGTCTGTGACTCTTAAATTACTATGACGCCCCCGGAGCAGCTGAAATACAAAATATTATGCTAATTTCGATTGGTGTTCTTCAGAAAAGATAGTGAGGAATATTTGGAAGTATTGTGTTTGGGAATGCAAACGCCAAATCACGACCTACCTGATAAGCCTTCTTACGAAATGGCGAAAAATTTTCTTGTAACAAAAATCAACTTTGTTTTTATTTTTACGCAACCCTCACTGATTTTCACTTCGGCTGATCCTAAATGTGTGGCTGGATAAATGTTTAGGGTATCTGGCAGCACAAAGTTTCTGAGTGCGTCTTTGCTGTTCACATAGACTATTGGTCTTCATATTCATTTTTACGAAACCAATCACACAACAGATACCACACTGCGCATTCAGATATTATTTTTCGTTACGTATTCATTCTATCAAAAATTACTTACACAAAAGTTTACATGTCACTGAACACTGTTTTCTGATATAAAAAATAAAGTAAAGTTTCGAAAAATTTATCAAAGTCCGATTCAACTTTCATGTACATATATATGGCCTAAAACTGAGATATAGTGCGATGTTCAGTGAGTGGAAAATAAGTTAAATTTAACTTTGTTCCATTGTCTACATAAGTTCGAAACAGCCTACACTGCATTGAGTTTTAGAAATATAAAGTAATTCATTTTAGTATCCATTGTTTTTATGGCGATTCTTGCAGCAAGAATTAATAACCCCCCCCTTCCCCTCTCCATGGCTCTCTGGTTGCATTCATGATCTGAGTGAATGAGAATGAATTCTGAATCATATGTACTGTGGACATACTTGCCACAAGCAAATGTGACGTAACTTGTTTGTACAATGTTTTATTTGTTTATTAGATTATATAATGTGTTTATTATATCGTATATGTGTTGTATATCATTTGTCGTAATGTTTTAAATAATAAATTTAGTATGATATGTACTTATATACAGCGTGTCCTCCACAAAGCAGAAATGAGCTCAAAAATAAATTTGGTGGTAAAACTGTTTTGAAAGATATTGCTTACACAATGTATAAATTTGCAGTAATCGAGAGTTTAGTTGTTTTAGTTCTGCTATTAATGTGCCAAACAAACCTTTACGTATTATATATAGATCTTGTGTAGATGGTTCTGATTTTAGACAGTCTGGCTAATTTTATTCAAAAGAATATTAATTGTAATAGTGTAACGTCCCAAAAGGGCTGGAGGTCATTGTTTTGCGCCCTTTGTTGACTGGGTATACACGTACGTCCCTTGTGTGTAATTCAGAAGCAAATTAATGCTTCAATCCTCCATCGTCCCTGCATAAATTATTCCCTTCCATAACCTTTGCAATGGAAGTCAGAAGATCGACAGAACCTGGACACACGTGAGTGAGAGTGAGAGTGTGTTTTATTTATCTCTTCAAAACGAAACTTGACTTGAAATAAAATCAATTTTTTAATGCTATGCACGATACGTTTCACTCAGCAACGCTGAAAATGTCTTGTTAAATAGAGGATTGAGGACGATCAGTGATATAAACGTAATGTTCCATCTATTAAGAGCTGAAATTTCCTAAGATAACAGTCTGTGATAGTGCAGTCTTATGCACCTACTAACGTAGCTGACCAGGCTTCGCAGCCAGAACTTCAGATCTCTCAGAAGAGAGACAGTTATTCGATACTTTTCAACGATAAGAATTACATGTTTCCGTAGACACATACATTCGAATTCGTATTAAATACGTCCGATGTTAACACTAAGCAGTAGAATAATATGATCAAAATTTCACCTTATTTTAGGTTCAAAGGCAGGGGTATTTAACCCTTTGATGCCTAACGACCCCTATAGTGATCGTACCGCACCGCTAACCTCTAAACGTTGCATTTTATATATTATGCAACAAATATAGGCACTGAATATTTTAAATACGTTGTATATTCTGTTTTTTTCTCTCTCTCTCTTCAAAATGTAGTTTGTTTCATAATTCTAACATATTTGGTTCCTGTTTTATTCACATTTTATATACAGAGTGTGCTAAAATTTAAAAAAATAATTCCGGCGCCAAAAGGTTAATCATTATGTATGTTGGCCTTCCAAAGCGGAGATTTTGACTCTAGTTTATGAGTGGGGACAAATTACCTAGGATTAATGTACTGCAATTTGCACAGTTAACTCAGATAGCCGGAACATGTTGACCTCCGTTTCTTTTGGGACGTTCTGTATAAAGTGTTCAGTACAGATTTAACATGTATTATTGTGCCTCTTACTGGTTTGGGTTAGTTACTATGGAAACCCCAAATACGTAACTGCTCAGGAATTTCAGATCAGAATTTTGTGAAGTGTTTATTTTATGCGTTTATCTTAGAGAGAAGTCGGTTACTTAGGCCAGAATAATAGTGATATTTTTATGGTGGCTATGTGGTGTGTTGTGGTCATTATGTGGCATGAATGGAGAAGAAAGAGAATTGCTTATTGGCATCCAAGATATTTATCAACGTATAAGACTGTTTTTAACGCTTTGTAAATCATGAAGCTCATCGAAATAATATTTAAAAACACGGTGCCGACTTCCAAGAAAACACTGTCTTCATTACAAATGTAAGTACGTTTGTATTTAGGGAAACAGTGTGTGTTCTACTTGAGGACCAAGAGAATTAGATACGTAAAGAGAGTCTGTTTCGAAAATGTTAAGCTACTGACGTCAATGCAGGCGGTGCACAGAGTTCTTAAACAAGTTACAAGATTTAAATCACAACGCACGATTGAATTCATAGCGTAAGAATAGCTAGTACCCTACTACAATTCGCGAATTAGAGGATTTCTGAATGTGTCTATTTGGGGTTTCCCCGGTAAGATAATCGTAAAGTCCACAAATAGTACATAATTACATTGTACATAATGTAATCTACATGCTTGTACATATACAGCAATAAAGATCATAGCATTATTGAAGAACAACATCAAATATGTGACAATGTAAATAAATAGGATTATGATCCAGTACCAGTTATTTAAGTACTGTCTCTGCGGCCTTCTGTCTGAACCTTGAATATCGAAGACTAAGGCAGTACTTTCTCCCGAAGTATAGGTGCTCGTCTACCAGACTACACGGTGTTAGGCGCAAGAAGACCGAAGTGTCACGCTTTGCTACCGCAAGAAAGCCAACTATCACATTTCAGTAACATTTACGGAAGATTCGTCGTGACATCCCTTCGAAAACAAAAGACCTGTCAATAAAAATGTATAAATTGGTAGTTCCACCCCCCCCCCCCCCCTTTTTTTTGCGGAGTTGTGAAATTTGGTCACTTACACTGAGGAATTTAGATGAACTGCTGTGCTTTGTGAGTGAATCGAAAACTATTGGACCTCAGGCGGATGATGTTTGTGAAATTTTCCAAACCCATATAACCTAAGGCCTGTTGCAACGGCGGAACCCCCTCGCGTTAATCTATCACAGTCTGTAGAAACGAGTCATAAATGAACTTTAAACACACTGTAAGACGAAATTATGGGCTCTCCATATACGGGCATGGCATAAAAAATTATAATTTGTTACTTACCACAAACGACTGCGGTAATCACATATGGATTTTTTCTTAAGAATTCCTTGCCTAAAGTACATTTACCAAGTTTTACACAGTACGAAATAAAACTATGAACCCCGAAAACGGCGCCAAAGACGATGTACTACTGTGCGCTACTCAGACTCCTTTTCTTTTACTTTCTTCTACATTGTAACGTCACTCACAAACGAAGCGCCACCATAACTAAGGAAACCTTGGTACACCAAATGCTACTCAATTACAAAACATCGTATTACGTGTAATGAGACATAACAACTAACTTTATAGTTCATAACTCTCATCTGGCACTGGTAGGCTAATGAAATCTAAAAGAAAGAAAAATCTCTTAGGAAAATATGCGAGTAAAGGCTTGAGATTAGCTAGGATGGGAGGGAGTAGTGCGTATGGTAGGTGTGGGGAGGGACAGCTCTTGAAAGACACTAAATGTGAAATAGCAGAATAATATTAAAAATGCGGTAGAAGATTTCATTCTTCTGGGACATGATGTAGCGTAGACTGGTACGTAGTTACCAGCGTCCCGAAGAGACCTGTTTTCCGCGTCTTTAAGGTCGACGGGTTATCCTGTAGGTGGAGCATTAAGTGTCCCCATAACGTTTAAAACCACGAGGAAGGAGAATGCAATGTCCGTAACCAACAGTCGCAGAGATCATCATTGCTTTTTTTCTCTAGTGTTCTTTCAGTTGGTCTGAAAGTCATTTGCATTCAAGTTAATGTGTCGGATGAGAAAGATTAGCCTGACCCCTAGCAAAGTTTGCAGCCCAGAAGCAGATCTTCCCAATAAAGCCCTGTCTGCAGAAACGCCGCTTCTGGGCAAGTTTCAGACTTGTTTCGCAAGTTGTTTAACCGCCCAAATGTTTCATTTATATATGCTTGTTGATCTGTAGATAAACATATAATTCCCATGTGCTCTGTCGTGAGGATTATTTAAAATTACGAGGAAGAGTCAAAAAGTACAGTGAGTTTACCGATTGCTTCGTGCACAACATTCTGTGAATAATGCGCAAAGTATCCTTCCTCGACACTATCACACCTTTTTTCAACGCATGTTGTGTAGCAGCTCAGAAGGTACCCAATCCTTCTGGTCCCATCTGCGAAGAACTTTTTCGTTTGTGGGCGAAACCACGTATTCCCCGCCTCCGTAACTTCATCACCATTAACTAATGACCACAGCTAATGCAATTTCACTCGCAGCATTTTGTTTGTTTTCCTTAATCAGTGCTTCCACTTCAACACGGTGGTCATCTGTTCGTGATTTCGAAGGCCAGCCTGATGGTTTTTCGTCATTAAGAGTTGTCCTCCCCCGTTTAAATCTGTCCACCCTTCCGTATACATTCTTCTTTGCCATTCACTTTTCACCGTATTGCGTTAACATTTTCCTATAAATTGTAGAAGTTTTAACGCCTTCTGACCACAGACAACAGATCACAGTTTGCTCTTCCACAATGGCGAGATTTGGAAGCGATGCCGCCATCTTTAAAGAAGATATGTAAACAAACGCAACACTTACTGAACGTGACCCTGACTCGTCGAGACAATGTCTAATTATGTTCACGTAGTTGCTGAGACAGCCACTACGTTTCGCAGTGCGTCGATTGCAGCAGCTGTACAGGCCAATTTACTTAACTCTTTCACCTTCGTCTATTAAAGTGGCATTCTTTTACAAAAATTTAATCAACTGGCCACCTTACTTCTTATACTTCCTGTCATGTAGCCTGTCTCCGTTACATTACGTATTTAGTGAAAAGACTCAAGTCTTTTGAGACATTACGACTTGAGGACTGGCAAACATTTAGCCACGTTTCGAAAGATGGTAATGCCCTAACAAGAAATGGGGTGACGCGACTGCTCCACTTCGTCTGCTTGACCGTAATAAAGAAGGCACTACAGTCCTTCAAAATGTCGTTATTTAACAGTCGACATTTCGTGACTTGCTAGAAACTTCAGCACCACAACTGTGAAAAACTTATAACTCGTATTCCCTAAAACCTCGTTAATAACTTCTCTGTCTATTGAATCAGGAACTCCATTCCTTTTTTTAAAAAAAAAAAACGATTTCCTCAGCCAGTTAAATCCACGTCGAAACTCATTAAACGATAAGCTACATTATTATAGTGTCGTCCCAATGAGATACGTTATCCTATCGCTCAAATTTTCTGCATAGTATAGAGACTGTTCATCTCGTGTGAATCGTGTGAACACATTAGTGTGTCCAGTTCCAAGAACAGTACGCTGCATCAGCTGGACTCATGATTTGGTCAGGTGTGTCACTGGCGAGATAACATGGCAATCGACCGCAGCCGTGATGACGCAGTGTTTGGGCAGTCTGGCCTAGATTGTGATGATGCGAGTAACACGTCAGATAACAACCTTCTGCAATAGTGACATACAGCGAGTGTCAGCACTGCCTTCGTATAGCTTGGTAGATAGGTACCAGCATTTCGGTGGAACGTGTTACCTCCGCGTCTCCATATTTATGGTATAAAAGAGCATTGTGTGCCCTAAAGACTGAGGTAGCAGGGTCTTGTAAGACTTCAGTACGTACTGTACCAATATACAGAAATGTATGGATTCGCATCTCAGAGGACCATATGATAGCTTCCACTTAAAAAGCCGTTCCTCAGGATTGTAATGAAACGAAACTCAAACACAAGGGGAAATAATTTATGGTTAGCTTTGTCAACCATTGATGTATCTAAAATCCCTTGCAGTTGCTAAGGTTATGGTGTGATGTGACCTTCGTAATTCACTTGATTGGTTCTGAATTGGCTTCAATAATGACGTCCTGTTCCAACACAGCTACGCTGTACGATCTTTGCAGGGCGTGTGAGAATTCTAACGGCTTACAAACAACTGTTTCAGTATATCTTGCAGTCACAAAGGTTTCTGCACTTAATCATCAAATATGTTGGCATTTTGACACTCTGCCATCCGGTCAGGGATTTTCACGTTATCGGTTCTGATAACGGTTTCATAAATACGTATTCGGCAAGTAATCAAGTTGCGGTGCGTGGTGTGTGTCGTGGGTTTTACTGCGGCGAGCATGGCCATTTGTTTTCAAGTATGGCGGTTTGAGGTTTGTAATTAAAGGCCGAATCCAAAAAAAAGGCGTGTGTTTAACTCCATTGCCACACGTCATTGGTGAAGTTACACTGTGCGTTTGTTGAATGTGAGACATATTGGGGATTACAAAAGCGAGAAAATATATAATAATAATAATAATAATAATAATAATAATAATAATAAATTTGGCTGTCCCGGTCCCAGTGGCCGCGCGGTCTAAGGCATAGGTCTGCGGCCGCTCGCCTGCTGAGATTGTGGGTTCGAATCCCACGGGGGGCATGGATGTCTGTCTGTTGTGAGCGTTGTGTGTTGTCAGGTAGAGGTCTCTGCGACGAGCTGATCACTCGCCCAGAGGAGTCCTATCGACTGTGATGCGTCGTTGTGTGGGATCTAGAAACCTCGTGAATGAGGAGGCTTTGGCCCACTGGGGGGCTGTTGCGCCAGAAACAACCAAACAAACAAAAGTTGGCTGTGCAATTTCTCTGAAAGTTAACTCGATAACCTGTCTAGATTTTAACAACATAGTTTATTTACGCCTTAGATGACCGTGACGTAACTATGTAACTTTCTGTTGTGTCAGTTACACTCCCAATCCGTCTGACCCTCCATTATCCAGTTACATAAAGCATGAAAAGACGATCTGTCATAACCCACACAATTCGCCCAACTGAGTTTCCCGCGTTACTAGACGGTTGGTTTACAAACACACCTTCTGTCAAAGTGTTGTTTCCACAAACAAACAAACAAAAAAAACTTGTTCCATTATTATCTGGAAAACACCACGCTTACGTTTTGGTCTATTAAGGATCTGCCAAGTTTTTTCTGTCTCCTGTAAAACTGTGTATTGGTGGGTTACACCTGTCCAATTAGTTTTAAGTTGTTTGTAAATAAACCTGAATCCATCCATCATGAGGACAAAGATTGTTTGGGTCAGTCTTCTTACTTCGCAGGGCTGTTTGGATGTAAGAAACTGTGATGGTACTCCCATCCAAACAACCCAGTTATTTGAAAGGAGGTATCACCTAATGGCGGGAGGTACGATCTATCGGACAAAGCTATTCGGTAGAGACGGTAATGCAAGTGCACTGAGTCTTGTTCAAGGAACTGTGGAAATTTGAGCACAGGGACTGGGGTCCATCGCACATGGTTTACGGTCCGGGATAGATAGAAGGGTCTTCTGAACACGAATCTAGAGCAGTATTTGCGAATGTATATGTGCTAACATCTTTGGAACTAGTGGACAGATCTACGAATAAAGCCACGCATTCAAATGTACGTTTTCAAATATTCAACATTAAAATCTGAGGAACTGGCAGTTAATTTGGTCCTATGTGTGCCAAAAGCACAAATTAGCAGTCAATGAAAATAAAAAATTGTGTTACAGAGATCTTCGTTATTTATTAACACGTATACAGCTATTTTTCAAGTTGTACTTTTTCTGCTCTTCTACTGTACTAGAACCAGAATGCCAAATACAAAATTTTAGCCTTCGTTCTTTCCTGAGCCACTTAAATCTAACTCACTTCACAGCTACTAATTTTTTAAACGTTCATTTTAATACCATTCCCCATCTTCTTTTCTCTTTTCCAGCAGTAGCTTACAACAAATTATCCCACAACTCCTATAAATTTCTTATTTCACCTACCTGCTCTACGTCATATCCTAACACACCTCCGTTAACACTACCATTGTAGGTCATCCTTATTTATTTTCTCCATTACCCACCCGAAACTCTTAAGGACAAATTGCCTTATTTCCTTCCTGCAAGCAAGTGTTCACTCTCATTGATTCTGCCAGAAAGTGAACATAAAAGGTCCCACAATGGGCATTATTTTTAGTATTTCTGTATAGCAAATATTGTATTGAGTGGGAGCTGCCATTTGTACGGTTGTGTGCAAATTAGACTGATGTCCATGGCAGTTCACGAGTATAGGCCACTGACAGCAGTCCTTAAAATGTTCAAGTTGTTACCTTTATCAGTTAACTATTTTCATGTCACCATCGTAAGTTATCGTTCAGCACGTCGGGCATTTCTGAAGGTCTTTACTTACTTACTTACTCCATGGTGCAGAGTCCTTCTTGAAAAGCTAACTGGTTTGCAGCTAGTCAAGAAAATCCCCGCATTTCACGGAACCCGAAGGTTCATTACCGCACTCACAAGCGTTCGCCACCTGTCTCTATCCTGGGCCAGCCCAATCCAGTCCATATACCCACACCCCACCTCCTGGAGATCCATCCTAATATTATCCACCCATCTACGCCTAGGTCTCCCCAGTGGTCTCCTTCCC
>Ga0123355_10013072_pt1 | contig 12895 bp, 18 predicted proteins | sample TergutEmb28metaG_3_FD_89872 | JGI IMG/M metagenome (GOLD analysis project Ga0123355, IMG submission 89872) | Embiratermes neotenicus P1 segment gut microbial communities from Petit-Saut dam, French Guiana - Emb289 P1 | ecosystem: Host-associated > Arthropoda: Insects > Digestive system > Gut ... | reverse complement strand
TTGTATTGCTCTGCGGGTTGCCTCTGTCGTTTTGGCGCATCCGTGTAATATTTGTCCCATAGTTTTTTGTTCTCCTTTGGCAATTCATTTGCACCATTATAACATGGGACTAAACACCTAGACTTCGCATAGTATTGCAGACTACTCCCCAGTTTTTAATGGTTGTGTATTCAGTGCTGTTCGGTTCTGTAGATATACGTGCAGACGTAATTTCTAAATCTAAATTGTTGAGCGATTCTTCAAGGTATTTTTGAAAATGAGCCATTCTCATTTATATCGCCCTCCCTTATTTATCGCAAAATACAAATGAGCTTTTGCCGCGCAATTATACTTGATATGCCAAAAATTCACAAGAATTTACAAAAACATAGCAGCTTTACGAACCGTGCGGAAAATTTGCGTAAATGCATTGCGGTGCGCGACCGGTTGTTTTCGGGTGCTTTCGCCCAAAACAAACCCGTTTGTACCGCGCGCAATTTCGGAGCAAACGTCAAAAAAGCCACGTCTTCGCCCCGACGTGGCTTTATAGCTGTTCCACTCGCAAACTCAAGTCTGTTTTCGGGCGGAACAACTTTATATATCAAGCTCCTTTGATAACTGTGAAGGTTGGGCGAACTTCACCCGCACCCTTCAACGCACTTTCCGACGACGCTTGAACGGATTTCTCAAGTGTGTTTGCGATAACGCAAACAGCGCGATTCTTTGAACCGCGGATGCTGCGGGAGAGTGATGAAAAATTGTCCGTTCGCATACGCTCGTTCTCGAAAACCAGCTTAAATCCGCCGGTTTTCTGCGAACTCATCGCAGCTCACGGTATTTTTCAACACTCTCCATTGCTGTATGTACTGCTTTTATTCAATTTTCGCTTGATTCGCTTTAAGTAAGTAACCGAAGTCCCGGGAGCTTCGGCGGTGCAGAGCTTTCGCTCCGCATTGCCGCGCTTGATGAAAGGTGTGCACTCGGGCGGTTTGCATCCGGTCGGCCGTGTCCGGATGCTCCTTCCCCCTTTCATATAATGCGGCGGGTAGTGCAGGGTAGTTCATGGTGGTGAGGTATTGCGTACAACCGTTTTACAGCGGCTTCGGCACGGCTCGGTACGGTCAGTTTCAGGGCGACCCCCTTCCTGCGTAATAAGTCGCGCCTGAAATCATTTCGCGCGTCGTCAAAAACCGGCCTGAAGTCGCCGGTTTTCGCCTCGCGCTCAATTGTTTCAGCCTGCGATTATTACCTGATGGCAAACACGTCCTTTGGCATAGAAGCGACTGCGTAATTTCTCGGTTGCAGGGCAAGTATAAATGAAACGTTGTACACAAGTAACATGAACCGTTCCTGGAAATTTTCCCGGAATCATTCATGTTGATATCGCGCACAACCTACGCTGTTCCGCTCGCTACACCCCGCACCGCTTCATATCAACGCGGCCGTCGGGCAGAAAAATTACATCTTCATCCTCAAGCATGGCGCGGCGGAGGTCGGCAAAGTCGCCGCCGGAAATTTTCCCGTCGGCCATAACAACGCGATGCCACGGCAAGCCTTCCGGGCAGCGACTCATCGCCCACCCGACCATACGTGCGCCGCGCGGATTTCCGAGCATTCGCGCAATTTCGCCGTAACTGATAACCCTGCCGCGCGGGATATCCTTGACAATTTCATAAACGGCTTGTGAAAAATTCATCATATATGATACATTTTACGCGAATTGAAAAATGTATTCAATTATAGAGAGTGTTGAAAAACAGCTTGAGATATGCGAAAGCGTAATTTTTCAACACTCTCTCACAGCGAGCGGCGTTGAGAAACGTGATTTCGAAAGTCGTTCACACTAAAAGGAGAGAAACCATGAAAAAAATGATTTTTGCACTCGCGCTGTTGCCGCTTGTTTTTGCCGCTTGCGGAGGAAACGAAACAACTCCGCACGAGTCGCCGGTGCCGGCGGAAGCCGAACAGGATGAAAATTTGCACGCCGATGAACTCCACGCCGAGTCGGACCGGCACACCGAGGAACTTCAATCGGAAGAGCTTCGCGCCGAATCAATTGCACACACTACGGAAATCGACCCGGATGCAATGTCCTTCGAAACCGGCGACCACAGTTTTTCCGGACGCGGCTCGGGAGAAGTTTCGCGCTCGACCCGCGCCGCGCATTCGGGCAATTATTCGCTGTTAGTAACGGGGCGAACCGCGTCGTGGAACGGCATTCAATTGCCGGTAACGGAAATCGCCGAGCCTTTTGGCGAGTACGAATTTTCGCTGTGGGTTCGCCCGACGGATGACGCAACAACTTTTCAGCTTTCCGCCGAATTTATTCTCGACGGAAACCCGACGTGGCGGCATTTTTCGGGTCCGCTTGCAAGCGTAACGGCGCGTCCCGGCGAGTGGACGCACATGCGCGGACTGTTGCCGTTTTACGGCTTCGATACGGCGGCGGTTTATATCGAAACGAATCAAGCCGGCGCGACGGCGGATTTTTTCATCGACGACGTTGTTTTCCGAAGCGTTGCCGTCGAGTATGATTTCGACCCGGATTTGCCGCGTCTTTTTGAAATTTACGCCGATTATTTTCTGCTCGGAACGGCGGTTGTGCCTCGCGACATGCGCGGCGAACGACTGACCTTCATCAACCATCATTTTAATGCGGTCACGGCCGGCAACGACATGAAACCCGACGCGCTTCAGCCGCGCCCCGGCGACTTTACGTGGGCGGCCGCCGACATGATTGTAAACGAAACGCTCGCCGGCGATATGTACATGATTGGGCATACATTGGCGTGGCACGCGCAGTCGCCGGAGTGGATGAACCCCGCCGGAATCAGCCGCGAAGACGCAATTCGTAACCTCGAAACGCACATTTACGAAGTCGTGAGCCGCTACAGAGGGCAGGTTCTTGTTTGGGACGTTGTGAACGAAGCGTTTCCGAGTTCAATCCCCGGCGGAGTTATTCCGTCGGTTTGGCGCGCCGCGCTTCGCCCGACTCCGTGGCTCGACGCAATCGGGCCGGAGTTTATCGAAATCGCGTTCCGTGCCGCTCACGCCGCCGACCCCGACGCAATTTTAATTTACAACGACTACAATTTGGATAATCCGCGCAAGCGCGAAGCCGTTTTCCACATGGTGCAGGAGCTTCTCGAAAACGGCGTTCCGATTCACGGCGTCGGAATGCAGGGGCATTACAATTTGCGCACAAATCCGCAAGATGTCGAAGACTCAATTTTGCGCTTCGCCGAACTCGGCATTCCCGTAAGCATCACGGAACTCGACATCACGGCGCAAGGCTCGCTCGGCTACGACGCCATGCGCGAACAAGACGAACTTGCGCAGGCAATTTTATACGCGCGACTGTTTCAAATTTTCCGCGAACACAGCGATGTAATTCACCGCGTAACCATTTGGGGGCTTGACGACGCAACGAGTTGGCGTTCCGACCGCTTCCCGCTGCCCTTCAACCGCGACCTTTCCGCCAAGAAAGCCTTCGCCGCCATCGCCGACCCCGCCGGATTTTTGGCCGAGTTTGGTGAATAGATAAATAATTTTTCGGGGACTCTGTCCCCGAACCCCTGCCCGCTTTTTAAAAAAAGCGGGGCAAAAATTTTAATAAAAACCGCGCTTTCGCGCGGTTTTTGAGTTTTTTGTCGAACTTTTTTTCAAAAAAGTTCGTGGGGCATGACCCCCGGCGAAGCCGGGTGTCGCGGAGCGACAGGCCGCCCGGCCAGCGCGTAAGCGCGAGAGGGTGCGGGGCGAAGCCCCGCAGGTCATTAAAAATTAACACTATTCCTCAAACAAAGCCCGCGCAAACATACCTGCGTCGAAGGGCTGCAAGTCGTCGATGCCTTCGCCGACGGTTACGAAACGCACGGGAATGTCGAGTTCGTTTTTGATTGCAACAACGATGCCGCCTTTTGTTGTTCCGTCGAGTTTGGTCAAAATTATTCCGGTGATGTCGGCGGCCTCGCGGAACAATTTTGCTTGTTGCAGGGCGTTTTGTCCGGTGGTTGCGTCAAGCACGAGTAAAACTTCGCGTTGCGCCTCGGGAAATTGTTGCGTGACGATGCGATTTATTTTTTTGAGCTCTTCCATAAGATTTTTTTTGTTATGGAGACGTCCGGCGGTGTCAACGATGAGCAAATCCGTGCTGCGAGCTTTTGCGGCGACGGCGGCATCGAAAACAACGGCGGCGGGGTCGGAATTTTCCGATTGACGAATCATCGTGACTTCGGCGCGTTCGCACCATACGGCGAGTTGGTCGATAGCGGCTGCGCGAAAGGTGTCGGCGGCCGCAACAAGCACCGATTTGCCCATGTTTTTGAACCATTTTGTTAATTTTCCGACGGTGGTGGTTTTTCCCGCGCCGTTTACGCCGATAATGAGAAGAACGGCCGGCGTGCCGAGTTCGAACGGCTCGGTTTCGGCGGTAAGTACGGACGAAATCTCCTCGGCAAGAAGCGTTTTAACGCCCTCGGCTTCCTTGATGTTTTCGAGCTTCACACGCTCGCGAAGCCGCTCCAAAATTCCCAAGCTCGTTTCCGCGCCCATGTCCGCCATGATTAACGCTTCTTCGAGTTCTTCGAAAAGCTCTTCGTCAACCGTCCGGAACACGGAAAAAGCCCGGTTCATGCCGCTTGAAATATTTTCGCGCGTTTTGGCAAGCCCGGACTTTATTTTTGCAAACAAATCCATAAAAATCTCTCCTTTTCTCAGAAAGTATAAAGCGTTCGCGTATTTACCGCAAGGAACATATACTATACAATGCTGCAAGAAGTCTGATGTTAAAAATTCGGAGGTGCTGAATGGAAAAAAATATTCTTGTATTATTCGGCGGATGTTCGCCGGAACACGACATATCTAAAAAAAGTGTGCAAACGGTGCTTAACGCGCTTAACGGAAACACGATTATTCCGGTGTATATTACCCGCGAGGGCAAATGGCTTATGTACGACGGCAAGACGGATAATGTTGCGTCAATCAACTGGGAAAAGTTCGGAACGCCGGCAATTTTAAGCCCCGACAGAGTAAATCGCGGGCTTTTGCGCATCGTGTCGGGCAAAGCGAAAATCGTGCCGGTAGACGTTGTTTTTCCGGTTTTGCACGGCCCTAACGGCGAAGACGGCACGATTCAGGGGCTGTGCGAGCTTGCGAATATTCCCTATGTCGGATGCGGGGTTGCGGCAAGCGCGGTTGCGATGGATAAGGCGTTAATGAAGTTGGTGGTAAAGGGGCTGAAAATTCCGCAGGCGGAGTTTTTGACCTTCGGCGCAGACGAATTTATGACCGACGAAGAAACGGTGCTTAAAAAAATTCGCTACAAATTGGGCTATCCGTGTTTTGTAAAGCCGTCGGTGGGCGGCTCGACAATCGGAATTTCAAAGGCGTCCAATAAGAAGGAACTTTCCGCCGCGATTGCAACGGCGTTAAAATTCTGCGGGCGTATTGTGGTGGAAAAGGCTGTCGAGGGGCGCGAAATTGAAGTCGGCGTTTTGGGCGCGGGCATTGCGGCCAAGGCGTCCGTTCCCGGCGAAGTGCGTTCCGCCAACGATTTTTACGATTTCGAGGCAAAGTATGAAAATGCCGAATCGCAAACGGTTGTTCCCGCCGACCTCCCCGAGGAAATCGTTGAGAAAGTGCAGGCATACGCGCTTGAAATTTTCCGGGCAATCGGCGGAAGCGGGCTTTCCCGCGTGGATTTTTTCGTGGACGCGGACGGCAAAATTATTTTCAACGAATTAAACACGTTGCCCGGATTCACGGCAATCAGCATGTATTCGATGATGTGGGAAGCAAGCGGCGTCCCGCGCGAAAAGCTGATGGAAATTTTAATCGGAATCGCGCTTGCAAAGCACAATGACTAAGCCCATCGGCATTTTTGATTCCGGGGTGGGCGGGCTTACTGTACTGAAAGAAATTCGGCGGCTTTTGCCGAACGAAAGTTTAATTTATTTCGGCGACACCGCCCACGCGCCCTACGGCGGCAAAGACGCGGAAACGCTCATCGCCCGCGGGCGCGAAATCACGGAATTTTTTTTAAAGCACGACACGAAAATGGTCATCATGGCTTGCGGCACAAGCTCGTCAACTTCGTACGACAGGCTGTGCGCGGAATTCCCCCACCTCCCGATTACGGACACAATCCGGCCGGCGGCGGCGGAAACCGTGCGCCTCGCGTTGCAAACCCCCGACTTTCGCCCCGTTTTGATTGCCACGCAGGCCACGATTAACAGCGGCCTTTTCGCCGCCGAGTACAACGCCGGGTGCAAAAGTAAGATGCCGCACATTCCCTCGAAGCCGGCGCAATCGAACCTGCCGGAGCTTCCGAAACTTCACCTTCGTGCGTGTCCGATGTTCGCGCCGATTGCGGAAGCCGGCTTTGTCGGCGGGCATCCGGTGGCGTGTTTCGCCGCAAAAAATTATCTTGCCGACCTTCGCGGCAAGGTCAACGCGCTGATTCTCGGCTGTACACATTATCCGCTGTTGAAGCCCGCGCTTGCGAAAGTGTTGGGCGAAATCACCTTCATCGACCCCGCCGAAGCCTGCGCCCGCGCCGCTCGCGACGCCGCAAAAAATTTGCCGCCGCCCGACACTCCTCCCGAAATACGATACTGCACAAGCGGCGACCCCGAAAAATTTTCAAAGCTCGCCCGAATAATATTGAACGAAAAAATCGTTTGCGAAAAAATCGCTTCCTTTAAATAGGGGGCGATTTTTTTATATTGCACAGGAAACTGCTACGGCTTCGGGGAATGTGCGGCAAATCACATGTGTCCTCGGTGTTCAAAGTGCGATTGGTGCGCCGCGATTCCCGGAAAAATTCCTGGAAAATTTCCAGGAAAAATTCCAGGAAGAATTCTCAGAACCGTTCCGGATATCACGGTAAAACACCCGGACTATAATTCACTCATCACAAAGCCGAACGGCAACCGCCGCCCAGGCTTCACAAAGAAAGGAGGTGAAAATATGGCAATAGTAAGAACGCCCTTTGCCGCTCGAGTCAGATTCGTAAGGACAGTAGGCGACATGAATGAATCGGTGCAAACCTTTTCTCGGCTTAATCCGAATTTGACGCAGGCCAATTTGGATACGCTTCGTATCGCACTCAATTTCGCGCGTCCCCCTCTCCTTCCGGCAACTCGCGGCTACTTCACCGTTACGGAAGAGCTTACGGAAGCGTAAGCAAAACGATTCCGAAACAAATTCGGACATCGCAAAATTTTCCCGGAAGGAGGTGAAAATTATGGCAACATCAACACATCGTTTTGTCCTTCGTTTTAACACGGACAGCGGGCGCATTTTGCGCTTTTCGGTACCCCACGCCCGCACCGACAAAATCGCGGCCGATGCACGTTTGCGAATGGACGCAATGGCATCAAGCGGAATTTTGTTATCCCAAAACGGCATCGCCGAAAACGCATACAGCGCGAAAGTGATAACAACCGCACAAAGAACGGTTGCACCGCTTTAATCGCCCGAAAAAATTCGCAACAGAAAGGAGGGATATTATGGTTGAAGCATCCAGAGGCATCATATTGCGTTACGAACCGGGGCAATTTACATTTCGTAAATTCTGCCCCACAGCAACAGACGCGCAATTGTACGAACTGGCGGCAAATTTGAACGCATTTCAAGACCGCCCGCTCAGAAGAGTTCTCAAAGTTCGCGTTGTGCACTGCTAATCCGGCAAATGCCGTAAAAAAAGAAAGGAGGTGATTTTTGTGAGTACACGCAGCGTGTTAGCCGTAACGTTCAGAACATCCTTGGGCAAACGGCATACGATGAGATTTCAGAATCCGCGCGCCGATTTCGTGGGACAGCATGTGACAGCTGTCAGGAATACGATTCTTAATTCCGGTACGCAACTTTTCGACGACAGCGTCGGGATGTTGACGGGGTTTGTCGGTGCGAAAATTATCACAACCACAACCGAAACACTCTTTTAGAGTAATCAAAAAAACAGTCCCTGCACGACAGGGGCTGTTTTTTTTGATACAATGCTCCGGGCAAAATAAATTTTCGAAAGGAAGGTTTGCATGAAAAGGTTAATCGCATGTTTAGACACAATTGGGGGGCGCGTAACAAAAGGGGTAAAATTTTTCGATAATATCGACATTGCGCCCGCCGACGAAATGGCGGAAAAAATGCAATCCCTTCAAATCGACGAAATTATTTTTTTCGATGTGACCGCAAGCAACGAAAAACGCATGATTGACATCGAAACCATGAAAAAAGTTGCGGATAAAGTGTCGATTCCGTTTATTGTAGGCGGCGGCATAAGAAACACGGACGATATTCGTGCGGCGATAAGCGTTGGCGCAAACAAGGTAAGCATAGATTCCGTTGCCGTGCGCAATCCCGAAATTATTCGCGAAGGGGCGGCAGAATTCGGCTCGAAAGCAATCGTGCTTTCTACCCAAGTTAAGCGCGACGAAAATTTCCCGAGCGGTTATCAGGTTTACATCGACGGCGCGCGTGTTGCAACCGGCCTCGACGCAATGGAGTGGATTAAACGCGGCGAAGAACTCGGCGCGGGCGAAATTTGCGTAAACAGCATCGACCTCGACGGCGTTGCCACCGGCTACGATATCGCGCTTATGGAAAAATCGCAGGAGGCTGTTTCCGTTCCGCTTATTGCATCCGGCGGAGCGGGCAAGCCCGAGCATTTGTTGGACGTTTTTACAAAAACCCGCGCCGATGCGGCGATTATTTCAAGCATGTTGTACTCGCCCCGCTTGCCGCGAAATTATACCCCCGTTGAGCTTAAAGAATTTTTAACAGCAAACGGTGTTGCGATGAAATAGGGATGTGCAACCTCGAAACGAAAATTACAGTTCCGAGACAAGTCCGCATCAAAGCGGAAGCCTTGAAATTAAAGTATGCAAGTGCACCCGGCGTTGCCAAGGCGCGAAATTCCTCGCAAGTGCTTGAACCTGCCGGAGTATGAAAATCAGGGCTTGCGTTGTGATGAGTTGATAAAAAAAGCACCCTTCGGGGTGCTTTTTTATACTGATTCTGCTGTCGGCTCGTTTTTGATAACTGCGAGCCTGTACCTTGACATGCCCCCTTACTTCATCAGCTTAACCCGGTTATTCCTGTCGGCAATCAGAATAAGCAGTTTTTCGCAAATTTGCGAAAAATTCCCGCTTGCCGGGTCGTTCATTTCAATTATTTTTCGTTGAATTTGCTCGTCGTAAGCAACAAGCGCGGGGCTAATCATAGGGTCGCTGTATTTTAATGCTTCGCTGACGCGATTTAAACATTCCGCATGTTCGGGGTTGTTACGTAAAATTAAATCCACGTCGGCTTGCATTAAGCGTAATGCCGAAACTTTTTGCTTAATTTCGGCATCTTTTTTCTCGATTATTTCTTTGCCGCTGTGGAGCATAATCAGTGTAATCGCAAAAAAAGCGAGCAAAATAATGTGCAGAAGCACAAACCATGTAATCGAAAACGCGCCGGGTAAAATATTTTCGCGCAGTACGAAAATTGCCGACAGCACCGCTTGCACTGCCAAATACCGCAAAATCGTTTTCGGAAATGATGCAAACCACGGATATGCTCCCGGGCTTGCCGACAAATACAACTTGCCGCCGCAAAACATCGCGATTGCAAGCAGGGCAAAGCCGTATGCAATTAAAAATGTCGGCGTAATCGGAATTATGAGAAACAGCAATGATGCGATTACAAACATAATCGCGGATACAGCAATAATCGAATTTCGCGTAGAGTTCATGCTATCATCCCCTTGTAGTGAATCAATTTGATTTGCGTACCGTTCGCGACAATGCATAGCCGACGGGACGCTTCTTAATTTGATTCACTATAAATTTTATGCCCGCATTCAAGGCAGAATTTCCCGTTCGGCGGAAGTTCCGTTTTGCAGTCCGGGCATTTTTTAACTATTGGCGCACCGCATTCCGAGCAAAATTTGCCTGCGGGTGTTTTTGCGTTGCAAGCGGGGCAAATTATTTCGCCCGCAACCAAAACCGCTTGCCCGCATTCGAGGCAGAACTTTCCGTTTGCGGGAACGGCTTTTCCGCATTTTGTACATATCACGCTTGCGTCGGGCGCGTTGCCGGCGGATTGAGCGGGTTGCAGAACTCCGCCCATTGCATTTTGCATCATGCCCCCGACCTGCGAGCCGACCGCACCACCAACCCCCGCCATCATGCCCAAGCCAACGCCCATGTTTGTCATTTGACCGACAGCCTCGTTTGCGGCAACGCACTCGGCAACGTCAAAGCCGCGTTCGTCCTGATAGGTGTAACCTTCAAGTGCGCGTTTTTGCGCCAAGCCCTCGGCTTCAAGAATCATTTTTTGCTTTTGCGTTTCCTGTTCAATCAAGCCCGCTTGTTGACGCAAGCGAGCTTCGGCAACATCGGCATATTGCCGAAAATGGATTTCCTTAAAGCGGCGATAATTATGGTCGTCCTCCGGCTTAACAATTGTCGTGACAAAAAAACGTTCCATTGAAATGCCGTAATCCGAAAAATCCGGCTTAAATTGCGCGTGAAGAGCCTCGGAGATATTTAACAAATGCTCGTCGATTTCGAAGATATTTATTTTTTCGCGCTTTATGTACGTCGCGAGATGATTTTTTATGCGCGTCATTAAAAACGCCCGCATTTTTTGCACAAACGCTTGCTGACTTATGCCGCGCTCTGTGCCGACAATTTTTACAAGCAGCTTGCGTGAATCCTCCACTCGCAGCGACATTTCGCCCGACGCGCCTATTTGTATGGGAAAACCGTATGCGGGTTCAACATATTCGAGCTTGGTATCCGTCCCCCATTTTACGCCGAGCTGTTCGGTTTTATTGATAAAGTAAACCTCGCAATGAAAAGGCGTAACCCCGCCCGTGGGAGCTTTAAAAAACCGCCCGACAATCGGAAGATTTTGCGTTTCAAGCGTATGCCGCCCCGCCGGAAACAAATCGAGAGCTTGCCCGTTCATAAAAAATACGGCTTCTTGGCTTTCGTGAACAATTAACTGACTGCCCGTGTTAAAATCTTCAAGCGGATGCTTCCAAATGAATGTGTCGTTTCCGCCTTCGTATTCGATTACGCCCGCGAGGGCATTTTTATTGATTATTCCTGCCATTTTTTCACCTTCCCGACGTACCGATATATTTTTCTTGCATATCCACTACCCGTTGCATATAATAAGAACAACAGGACTCCCCGCACCTCTGGCGCAGCAATGCGTGATGTGTCCCACGGGGGGGCGTTTATTTTACGGGGTGATTACGGATAACAAAGGAGGCGAAAATTTATGTTGGCTGTTCAGGGCTTTTTTAATAACGGACTGTTCACTCCGATTGAAAGTATCAGTCTGCCGCGCCAAGGTCGCGCCGTTCTTGTGATTGAAACATCTCCGCCTAACGACGATGACCAAGCTAATTTTTGGGAAGAGTTCGACAGGTTGGTTGATAGTGCTGTAAATGAGCCGCTGCCGGATTTTCCCCGTATGCGGTTCGGGCGTGATGTTGTTACCTTTGCGGAGGACTAAAATATGATGTACGCTTTGGATACAAATATTATTATCCGCTTACTGCAAGGCAATGAAATCGTCCGCGCTCGGCGTGACCATGCTTGGGGTCGCGGTTCAAAAATCGTAGTTCCGCCCATTGTACACTTTGAAATCATGCGCGGATTTTTGTACACCCCTGCGCCCGTAAAAGAAGCATCATATGCTGTTTTGCGCAAAGAATGTCCCATTGACCCCGTAACCGCGCGATTATGGGAACGCGCCGCTGTCGAATATGCGAAGGTTCGCAAAAAGGGCTTTACTGTCCATGACGCAGATTTACTGATTGCGGCGTACTGCTTGGAAGGGAATTACACATTGGTGACGAACAACACCGCCGATTTTATGAATATTGATGGTTTGAACTTGGTGGATTGGACAATTTAACATCTGAAACCTTGAGACCTCGCTTAACGAGGTCGTTTTTGTTTTCGATGCGGTCTGCTTTGTTAGCTTTGGGGCTTACCGCACGATTTACATTTCTTCGTGAATAAGCCGCCTACCCGGTTGCCGCAATATCGGCAAAGTCCTTGCTGTATCCATTGGTCTACTTTACGCCTTTGTTCTGCCGCTTGCTCTGCTTCACGGCGTTGCTCTGCTTCGCGACGTTTTTCGGCTTGGAGTTTTTCTTCTGCTCTCTTTTTCTCTTGCTCGCGACGTTGTTTTGTGGCAAGGAATTTTTCTTCATCAATCGGACCAATATCTCGCCAATCATTGGTGTCGCATTGACCGTAAATATCTTCTCCAACCCCAACAACAACAACCGTGCCGTTCGATTTCAAACCGACAGTGTAAAAAGCACCTCCAACAACAGCAACAACGTCTCGCCAATTGCCGGTGTTGCATTGCCCCGAATAGTTATCTCCAACCGCGACAACAGTACCCTCCGATTTCAAACCGACTGTATGTGAATGACCTACAACAACAGCAACAATATCTCGCCAAAGAGCGACGCCACGTTGACCATACTTGTTGTCTCCAATCGCGACAACAGTACCGTCCGATTTCAAGCCGACTGTGTACGAACCTCCCGTAGCAACGGCAATAATACTCCACCAGTCGCCTGTGTTGCATTGACCGTCATTGTTGCACCCAACCGCAATAACAGTACCGTCTGATTTCAAGCCGACCATATGCAAATCATACGTAGCAATACATCTTTGAAATTTAGCAATCCGACCACGAACTTCTTTCCCAAGCTGTTGATTTCGCTGAATCTCGACATTTATACGTTCTATATTTACTTCATTATAGCCTTCCAGTCTTGCCTTAGGTGTAAAGTCCCAGATTGAGGTGGCACGGTTCATCTAAAAAAACGTCGGGATTATCGCCCCAAGATTTGACAATGAATTGATAAGGTGTCATCCCCTTCAAAGTTTTTAGTCGT
>Ga0123355_10013071_pt1 | contig 12896 bp, 12 predicted proteins | sample TergutEmb28metaG_3_FD_89872 | JGI IMG/M metagenome (GOLD analysis project Ga0123355, IMG submission 89872) | Embiratermes neotenicus P1 segment gut microbial communities from Petit-Saut dam, French Guiana - Emb289 P1 | ecosystem: Host-associated > Arthropoda: Insects > Digestive system > Gut ... | reverse complement strand
TGCGCTTTACCAGTTCGCGTGCTTTTTTAGCCGCTTCGCGCGCACGGGCAGCCATAAGGCTATTTTCAATTATAATTCTGCCAACACTTGGATTTTCTTCTAGGAAGTACGCCAGATGCTCGTTTATAACACTCTCCACAGCGGTACGCGCCTCATCGTTATTAAGCTTTACTTTGGTCTGGCTTTCAAATTGCGGGTCTTCTACTTTTATAGATATTACAGCGGTCAAACCTTCCCTTACATCTTCGCCAGAAAGATTTTTTTCGTTATCTTTCAACAACTTAAACTTGCGCCCATAGTCGTTTATAGTCTTGGTTATACCGGCACGAAAGCCTGTAACGTGGGTTTCGCCGTCTGTTGTGTTTATATTATTTACAAACGCGTAAGTATTTTCTTGGAAGCTGTCTGTATATTGAAGTGATATCTCTACCATTACATTTTCATACATGGCTTCACAATAAAAAATTTCTTCTGTTAACGCAGTTTTATTTTTGTTGATATGCGCAATAAATTCTTTTATTCCACCGTCATATCTATAGGAGCGCGTACGGAAAGGGTCACGGCGTTCGTCAATAAGGTCTATTTTAAGCCCTTTTGTTAAAAAGGTTGTCTCTTGCAAACGCTGTTTAAGCGTTTCAAAATTATACTCCAGCACTTCAAACATTTCCGAGTCCGGCTTAAAATGAATAAACGTACCTTTTTCTGTTGTGTCACCAATGACTTCAATATCGCTGGTTTTTTCGCCACGGGAAAATTTAATTTCATGAATTTTCTCACCATCATGCACCTGTACATACAGCCACTCCGAAAGCGCATTTACAGCAGACGCGCCAACACCATGCAGACCGCCGCTTGTTTTGTACCCACCGGAACCAAATTTACCACCTGCATGAAGTGTAGTAAAAATAACCTCTACAGCAGGCAAACCCGTTTGCGTCTGGATACCAACAGGTATACCGCGCCCATTGTCACGTACAGAAATACTATTGTCCGGATGTATACGTACAATTATTTGGTCACAAGCATCCATGAGTGCTTCGTCCACAGAGTTGTCTACTATTTCGTAAACCAAGTGGTGCAATCCTTTAGCACAAGTCGAACCAACATACATACCAGGGCGTAAGCGAACTGCTTCTAGCCCTTCCAATACTTGGATATTTTCTGCTGAATATTCAGGATGGGACATAATTTTCTCCTTTATGATACGGGATTAACTCTCAATTCTACCCTCTACCATTTTCATAATCTTGTGGTCTTTCATTGTTAAAAGTATATCTTCAAGCCCCGTGCAAGTAACCAGGGTTTGTAAATTTTTTATCTGTTCAAGTAAAAATTGCTGACGGCTTTTATCTAACTCTGAAAGTACGTCGTCAAGCAACAGAACAGGGGTTTCCTTTGTACTTTGCTTGATAATTTCAATTTCTGCAAGTTTTGCAGACAATGCCGCCGTACGCTGTTGCCCCTGTGAACCAAAAAACCTTGCAGAAATATTATTTATTGTAAAATTTATATCATCTTTGTGTATGCCCAAACTTGTAGTACCTTGCGCCATGTCTCTTGCATAGGATTTGCTTAAACATTGCAAATATATTTCTACATTTGTAATGCTAGGCTCGTAAGTTAAAACCAGATTTTCTGTACCTTGGGTGATATTTAAGTGAATTTCCCGGGCAATGTCATTTATCTTTTTAACAAATGACAAACGCTGTTTAATTATACGTTTCCCGTAGTTTGCCAATTGATCATCCCATATACTTAAGCTATCATATAAGCTACTGCTTTTATCCCTTTGTAAACTTTTCAAAAGCGCATTGCGTTGTTTTAACGCACGGTAGTATTCCTTTAGGTCGCTATAGTAAACAGGAGAAAGCTGGCATATTTCCATATCCATAAACCTACGGCGTTCGTATGGGCCTGCTTTTATAAGGCGCAAATCCTCGGGAGAGAACATTACAACCAGTAACCGCCCAAATAAATCCTTCATATGCCTTATAGGAACATGGTTTACCGCCAATCCCTTTTTAGATTTTGTGCCGTTACGTTCTATATGCGCATCCAATGAAGAAGTATAACCGTCTCGGTTAATGTCAACACACACATGTGCATCCATCTGGTTGAATTGTACCAAATCCTTATCAGACCCGGCCCGTAAAGAACGCCCAAACGCGCAAAAATACACAGCCTCTAAAAAGCTGGTCTTTCCCTGTGCATTCATACCATACAGAATGTTTACACATTGAGATAATTCTTGATTAGTTATATCCAAGTTACGAAAACCGCTGGCAGAAATATTGCTAATCCACATGGATGTTACTAAGCTTCCGGTCTAAGTGGTACAATCAGATATTTGAAGTCTGCCCCGTCTTCTGTACCGCGGATGGTACATGGGCTTAACTGTGTGTTAAATTTAAGAACCATTCTTTCGTCTTCTACTGCCCTAAGTGCTTCTATAAAATAACGCGGGTTAAAAGATATTGTCAAAGCTTTGCCATCTGTTTTACAAGGTATACCGTCTTCTGTTTCGCCACGTTCGCTGTTGGAGCTTATTATCAAATCGTCGTCGTTTATTTCTAATTTTATTCCTATCATTTTATTTTCTGTAGCTATAAGTATTGCGCGCTCGAAAGCATTTAACAAATCGTTGCGATTTACCTCAACGACTGTAATAAAATCCTCATTGAAAATTTGGTCGTATCTTATGAATTCACCATCAAGAAGATTGGACGTTAGCGTAAAAGTGCTTGCACTAAAAATGATACGCTTGTCTGTAAGCTGTACGCTTACCGCTTCACTTTCATCAGACGGCAGCATACGGCTTAGTTCATTAAGTGCTTTCGCCGGTACTACAGCTTTTGAATCTACACTGCCACCACCCGGTAAAGGTGTAGATTTATAAGATATACGGTACATATCTACTGCAACCATACGCATTGTATTGTCTTTTACTTCTATAAGCTCACCGGTTAGCACCAATTTGCTTTGGTCTGTGGAAACAGAAAAAATGGTTTGCCGAATCATATCCTTGAGTGTTTGCGCCTTCAAATTATACCCTTGATTTATAGGTATAAGATCCGATTCCAACATAACAGGGAATTCGTCACCTGGTTGTCCAAGTATCATAAGGCGGGAACGCCCGCTTTTTACTTGCACACTGTTTTTTTCATCTACAGCTATAGAAACAACTTCACCAGGCATTTTTCTAATTATTTCGGAAAAAAGTTTTGCGTCCAGTGCTACTGAACCGGGCACACTTATATCTGCCAGGATAGGTGCTGTGTCTATGTTTATTTCTAAGTTACTTGCGCTAAGGGTAAGCCCCACACCTTCTTGTGCATTAAGTAATACGCACTCTAAAATAGGCATTGTAGTACGTGGAGAAACCGCACGGATAGCTAAACTAAGTGCGTCTTGTAGTTGCTGCTTATCGCATGTGAGCGTCATGGCCAATTGAAACACTCCTATATATTTATTATATTTTATTGTAGTAGCAGTTGTAGTAGGGGCTGTGGATTGGTGGAAAAGTATGTGTAGCCCTGTAAAATAACTATTTATGCTGTGGGAAGTATTGTAGAATTGTTGTTGATATGGCAGTGAGTTATCAATAGTGTCCACAATTGATAACTTCTTGTCTGGTTATACACAAAGTATAAACATTTTGTTAACAATGATATAAACATAAAATCCTATTCCCCACGGATACGTATTTCTAAGTCTTCGACTAGAATACGTAGTTTTTCGTCCATTTCTATTTCGTTTGCAATTTTTTCGCAAGAATGAATTACTGTTGAATGATCGCGCCCGCCGAAAAATTTGCCTACATCAGGTAAGGACTTGTCCATTATCTTGCGGCAAAGATACATTGCAATTTGTCTTGGGAAAACTATGGATTGTGTGCGTTTTCGGCTGTTTAGGTCTTCTGTCGTAAGCCTAAAATGTGCCGCGACTATTTGTTGGATGTATTCCATGGTGATGTCTGGCTTTGCGGCGTTAACAAGCTGGTCTTTTAATGCTTGCTGGGCTAGTTCCAGTGTTAAGGTGGCATTGGTTAGGTTGGCCCATGCCATTATCTTGTTTAGTGCACCTTCAAGGTCACGTATGTTAGATACGATGTTGCGTGTAATGAATTCCTTTACATTTTGCGGGATTTCAATTTTTTCGCTGTCTAGTTTTTTTTCTAATATTGCGGTACGTGTTTCGTAGTCTGGGATACTAACGTCTGCAATAAGCCCCGCGGCAAAACGTGAAGTAAGGCGTGCTTCCAGCCCGGTGAGTTCTTTTGGAGGCAAATCGCTGGTTAAAATTATTTGCTTGCTTGCACTGTATAGCTCGTTAAAAGTGTGGAACATTTCTTCCTGTGTTTGATCTTTGCCTTCTAAAAATTGAACATCGTCTACTATCAGAATATCTACTTTGCGATATTTTTCCTTAAATTGTTGAGTTGTTTGTTCGCGTATGGCCGTTACTAATTCGTTGGTAAATGTTTCGGATGATACATATACCACTTTTAGCTCTGGGAAAAGGTCTAACGCACGGTTACCAATGGAATGTACAAGGTGAGTTTTACCCAGCCCCACCCCGCCATATAGAAATAGTGGATTGTAATCGCTGGACTCCGGTGTTTCTGCAACGGCTTTTGCGGCGTTGTAGGCAAGTTCGTTACATTTGCCCTTTACAAAGGTTTCAAATACATATTTCTGCCGCAAGTTGGTTTTTTCGTAGTTATAGTTAGAAAGCTTAGTTTGTGTATTTTCTGTCTTGTTGAAATCTTCGGGAGAAACAATGTGTATTTCTAAATCGTTATTTCCTGAAACAGATTGTAGGCAGCGTTTAAGCTCGTGAAAATGCCTGATTTTTAAGGTAGGTTTATGGAAGTCGTTATTAATCATAAGTGTTAATATGTTATTTTCGTAAGAAAGTGGTACAGTTGGTAGCAGCACCGCTTCGTAAATAACTTGAGACATCGAGTTTTCCAGCAAAGGCAAGGTCTTTTCCCAAATAGTTTGCATATCCATAAAGTGATCTCCTTCGCTGATTTTGAGTTGCTAAAGTTATCCACACAGTTTTCAACAGGCTGTGCATAACTGCGTTAAGACACCTATCTAATATACCAAATTAGGTGTAGATAAGCAAGATGATGTCAACAGTTTTTCAACAGAATGTGAACAACTTTTTAACAAAAATATTCACATAGATGGAATTTATTGATAAATAGCAGGAAAAGATTGACTAACACGGAATGAGTGAATATAATGTTCAGACGAATGTCAATATGACAATATCATAAGAATTTGTTTAAAGAAGGTGACATAATGAGTAAAAGGACGTATCAGCCTAAGAAAAGGCAGCGCAGTAAAGAGCATGGCTTTCGTAAACGCATGAGTACATCTAACGGCCGTAAGGTTTTGCAAAGAAGACGTAAAAGAGGTAGACATGTGCTGTCTGCATAGGACAACATCACCGCTAATATCTCTAAAAAAAAAGCAAGATTTTAAAAAAGTTTATAGCCAGGGAAAGTACGCTGCAGACTATTTGTTTGTAGCCTACGCCCTGGCAAATGATTTACAGGAAAACAGGATTGGCATAACCGTAAGCAAAAAAGTAGGTTGTGCTGTTGTACGTAATCGTGTTAAGCGGTGGGTTAAAGAAAGCTATCGCTTATTTAAAATTGATGGACAAGCCCATGATTTTGTTATTATTGCACGTGCCCCTTCTGGGAATCTTATTGGTAAAGGCGCATTTCATGAAATTGATAAGTCTGTCCGGGGTTTGTTCGAAAGACTGGGTAAAAAAGTTGGGTTTAGCCTATGAAAGTAATTGTTATAGCAATACTTAGGTTTTACAGACGGTATATTTCCCCGCTTTTTGGGCCAAATTGTAGGTTTTACCCAAGTTGTTCGGCATATATGATAGAAGCCGTGGAGCGTTATGGAACGGCGAAAGGTGTATGGATGGGAACTAAAAGATTAGTACGCTGTCATCCTTTTTCGAAGGGTGGATATGATCCTGTTCCTTAATTTTGCTGTAACAATTGTATGCTTTTTAAGGGAGGTTAAATTTTGAATGTATTAACCAGTTTGGTTTTTTTAGCGCGGCAAATTGAACGTGAGCCCGGTTTTATTGTTAGGCCTATTGCGGCTTTGTTTGGGCATATTGTAAATGCTTTGTTTAATGTTGTTTATTTTGTTAGCCCGGCTCATTCGCTAGGGTTTACAATTATTCTTATGACAATTATCTTCCGTGCTTGTATGATGCCCTTAAGCATTAAAGCACAGAAGTCTATGATGAGGATGCGGGAGCTCAAACCCGAGCTTGACAAAATTCAAGCGAAGTATGGAAATTCCAAAGATCCGGAAATTATCAAAAAAATGAACGCGGAAAAACAAGTACTCATGCAAAAGCATGATGCAAACCCTCTAAAAGGTTGTTTTCCAATGTTGTTGCAGATGCCGCTATTTATAGGGCTTAACTTCATTATGCGGCAGGCGTTTTTGTACATTACACACTTGAGAACATTGTACTACGATCTTGCCGTAGCAATTCAGCGAGTGCCGGGGTATATTGAATTAATTCGGCCCACTGCAGAAGAACTGCTTCCAAATGCGATACTGCGAAATAACCAAGAAGTGCAAGCGTTAATAGCCAGAGGTTATACGTTTGAAGCTGCAAGGGCGCAAGTTGGTGATGTTATTAGCTTGGCAGTACCAGCGGATTTGTCTCGTGTTATTAACCGCTTTACAGCGGAAAACTGGGCTTACCTTCAAGAACATATATCACCCACTTACTGGGCAGAAATAGCCAGACTAAACGACTATCGTCATTCCATAGAGTCTTTCCTAGGGCTTAGCATGGTAGAGCAAAGTGGCTGGACATGGCCTCATATTCTGTTGCCACTTTTGACAGTAATTACTATGTTCTGTTCACAATGGCTGTCCCAACAAAGAATGGCAGACCCGAATGCAGACGACAAAGTAAAAATGCAGCAAAAGATAATGCTTATTGTAATGCCTCTTTTTATAGGTTTTATTACTGTCGGCTTGCCTGGCGGTGTGGCATTATTCTGGGTAACATCACAAGTTTTCCAAGTAGGACAGGATTTAATTTTAAATAAAAAAGATGGTATACCGCTAAAATTACCATTTTCGAAAAAAGATGCTTTATAAGAACGGAGCATGATATATGGATACAATTGAAAGAAGCGCAAAAACGGTAGAGTTAGCTGTTGCAGAAGCGTTAAAAGCGCTTAATGCCACCGAAGAAGAAGTAAATATTTCGGTAATTAGTGAAGGTGCAAAAGGCGGCATTTTTGGTATTGGCGCAAAGCCTGCTATAGTAAAAGTTTCTCGCAAAGAAGACCCGGAAACAGTGGTTAAAAATTTTCTGCGCGAGGTTACGCTTTCCATGGGGTTAGGCATGGAAATAGAAGTATCAAAGAAAGACAGGCGCCTTTATATAAACTTTATTGGCGAAGGTATGGGTATTCTTATTGGTAAACGCGGGCAGACCATAGATTCTTTGCAATACATTGCTAATCTTATGGTTAACGGGCGTGGCATTAAAGACGTAAATGTAATTTTAGATACGGGCAATTATCGCAAGCGTCGCAGAGACACCTTAGAAGCTCTTGCACGTAACATTGCGCGTAAAGTAAGAGAAAAACGCCATAGTGTTAAATTGGAACCTATGAGCCGTTTCGAGCGCCATATAATACACACCACCCTGCAAAATAGCAGAGATGTGCGTACCTATAGCGAAGGAAACGAGCCGTATCGCTATGTTGTTGTAGGCACTAAACAGTAATGAATGATAACGATATAATTGCCGCAATTGCGACAGCCCATGGGCATGGGGCAATTGGCATTATAAGAATGTCTGGTGAAGGTGTGTTAAGCTTGCTTGAACACACCTTTTTACCTATTCAAAAATTTGAAAGTCATAAGATGTATTATGGCAATATCGTTGACGGCAACGGGGAAATCATCGACGAAGTAATGGTTTGCCCAATGTTTGCGCCGCGTTCTTACACCAAGGAAGATACTGTTGAAATTTATGCCCATGGCGGCATGGTTGTGTTGCGAAGTGTTTTGGACATTGTGCTTCGTGAAGGTGCGCGGCTTGCTGAACCGGGCGAGTTTACAAAGCGCGCCTTTTTGAATGGGCGCATAAACCTTGCCCAAGCCGAGGCAGTAATGGATTTAATAAATGCAGGAAGCGATGCGGCCCGCCGTGCGGGGTTAAGACAGCTTGGTGGCGGTTTATCCCGGCGAATTGAGGATTTGCGTGATACAATTTTACATTGGCTTGCGCATATCGAACTGAGCATTGATTACCCGGAGCATGAAGAAGAAGCCAAAACCGTAGTGCAAATATTGGGCGAAGGCAACGATGTTATTGCCGGTTTGGAAGCTTTGTATAAAACGGCAACTGTGGGGCGAATGCTGCGAGACGGTATAAAAACCGCCATAATGGGCCGCCCAAATGCGGGGAAGTCTACCCTGCTTAATGCAATTTTGAGCGAAGACAGAGCCATTGTGCATGAGCAAGCCGGTACCACGCGGGATATTTTAACGGAACGTGTAGTTGTGTGTGATGTTCCGTTACTACTTATGGATACGGCGGGAATACGTGAAACTTCTGACCCAGTAGAAAAAATGGGTGTGGAAAAAACGCTTGAAGCCGCAAAAGATGCGGAACTTGTGTTGTATGTAGTAGACCGTTCGCAGGGGTTTGCCGTTGAAGATGAGGAAATACTGGAGTGGTTAAAAGGTAAACCCGTGATAGTGCTATTGAATAAATGCGATTTACCCTCCTCCACTGATAACCCTATGGAAAATATTTCGTTTCCTGTTATAGAAATCTCCACCCTAACAGGCGATGGACTCAACGAATTATATGCGCACATTCACGAACGGGTTTTGTCAGGCATAGGCGATGCGAACAGCGACGTAGATATAATCACCCGCGAACGTCATCGTGTGTTGATAGAGCAAGCGATATCTCATGTGCGTACAGCAATGCTTGAAATAGCGCAGGGCGTTCCGGAAGATTTAATTTCTGTTGGCTTACGCGTTGCATACATGGCACTTGGCGAAGTTTTGGGCGTGGCAGTTGCAGACGATATTTTGGATAGAATTTTCGCAGAATTTTGCGTAGGAAAATAAAATTTGAAAACGTCTGACGTCAGACAAAAAGACCTGGTACCAGGTCTTCATACAGGCATTAAAATGCCTGCATGCAGGCGATGTCTTCAAACCGGAAGTAGATGATATTGTGAAGCACATAGTAGTAGTTGGCGGCGGGCACGCCGGTTGCGAAGCTGCCTTTGCGGCGGCACAACTTGGGCAAAAAGTAACGCTTTTTGCCCTTAGCTTGGATAGTATTGCCCTTATGCCCTGTAACCCATGTATCGGCGGCAGTGCAAAGGGGCATCTTGTGCGCGAAATTGACGCACTTGGCGGCCGCATGGGCAAAGCGATAGACGCCACGTTCATACAAGGCCGTATGCTTAACGCAAGCAAGGGGCCTGCTGTATACTCACTACGAGCGCAGGCGGACAAGAAGCAGTATATGGCGCATATGAAGCAAGCCTTGGAAAACGAGCCGTTAATCTCCCTTCGGGAAGGCGAAATTGTTGACATCATAACAGAAAGTGGCAAGGTAACAGGTGCGAAAACAGAATCGGGCATGATAGTAACTTGCGATGCGGTTATCGTTTGCACAGGAACATATTTGAACGCACGGTGTTTGTATGGTGAGACAGTCACTAACACAGGCCCAAACGGGCTGCGTGCTTCCACAAACCTTAGTGATAGCCTTAAACGCCTTGGTTTTAATTTATTACGCTTCAAAACAGGCACACCGGCCAGAATTCATAAGCGCAGCATCGACTTTTCTAAAATGGCAATACAGCCTGGTGATGAAAAAATTGTTCCTTTTTCTTTTGAAACCGACCCCGCAAATATCGCACGCAATCAAGAACCATGCTATTTGACATACACAAATCCCACTACTCATGATATGATACGTGAGTCCATTCACCGTTCCGCTATGTACAGCGGGCTTATTCAAGCCACGGGTACGCGCTACTGCCCTTCCATAGAGGACAAAATTGTGCGGTTTGCAGACAAGGACAGGCATCCTGTTTTCATAGAGCCGGAAGGCCTTGACACAGAGGAAATGTATGTGCAAGGCATGAGTTCTGCCCTGCCGGAAGATGTGCAAATTGCGGTGTACCGTACCATTCCCGGTTTGGAAAATTGCGAAATTATGCGCCCTGCATATGCCATCGAGTACGATTGCATAGATGCGACGCAATTGTCACTTGGGCTTGAAGCCAAACATGTAAAAGGGCTGTATTTGGCCGGGCAAATAAACGGAAGTTCCGGCTACGAAGAAGCCGCAGCACAAGGCCTGATGGCGGGCTTAAATGCCGCTGGGGCAAATATTGTGCTAAACCGTGCCGAAGGTTACATCGGCGTTCTGATAGACGACCTTGTAACCAAGGGTACGAAGGAACCGTACCGCATGATGACCTCCCGTTCGGAATACAGGCTACTTTTGCGGCAGGATAATGCAGACTTGCGTCTTACGGACAAGGCCTACCAAGCAGGAAACATTCCGGAACCGCGGTACTACATGTTTTTGCAAAAGGCGCAGGCTATAGATGCGGAAATCGCAAGGCTGTCAGGCATTACGCTAAGCCCAAATGCGGTTAATGCCATGCTTGCGGAAAAAGGAAGCGCACTGCTTGCCTCCGGCGCAAAGGTAACAGACTTGATAAAACGCCCGGAAATAAATTACTATGATATCATACCCTTTATAGAAGCCGCCATGAAAGCAGAAGACATGCCTGATTACATTTGGGATGCCGTCTGCGAGCAGGTGAATATTCAAATAAAGTACGAAGGATACATTTCCATACAAATGGCGCAGGCCGAAGCGTTTCACAAAATGGAAAACCGCCCGCTTCCGCCGGATTTGGACTATGAAAGCATTCAAGGTTTACGCCTGGAAGCGCGGCAAAAGCTGAATGTCCTGCGTCCTGTGAATTTTGGACAAGCTTCTCGCGTGACAGGTGTGTCGCCGGCGGATTTGAGTATTCTTATGGTGTATCTAAAAGGCAAGTGAAACCCCAAATAAGCCTGACGCATATAATGCTGGGAAAGGATTTTTCCCGGTTTTACGTACATATGCCTTGCTGCTATTAATAAAAGGCATAGATTTTAGGAGGAATCCCTTTGAAATTCCCATTTTTGAAAGTTCCATTTATGAAAATGCAAAAAATTTCCCCATATATACACATGGAGTACGATGCAAGCCAGCAAGTAGCTTCCCGTTTCTTAGATGCTGTGCGCACCAACCCGGAAAATGCTTGGGCGTTTGTAAGCAAAGTGTATTCCGCAGGGCTTGACCTAAATGAGCTGCGCGAATTGCTGGACGCAGGCATACAGCACGTTAAAATAGCCACATACGTAAATTCGCCAAAAAACTGCTTAACCCGTAGCTTTTATGTAAGCGACAAAAGAAAAAAAGTGCGTAAACTGCTGCACCTTCACATGGTTAAAGAGCCAGATCACAACGGCAAGTGGAAGATATTTGGAGTGGAGCAAGAAGAATGCAAGCGGATTTGGTGAGAAAATGGGCAAGTGAAAACGAAGTTGCGATAACAGATGCTCAACTTGCCCAGTTGGAGCAACATCAAAATATGGTGCTTGAAACGAACAAGTACATGAACTTAACCGCCATAACCGACCCGGAAGAATTTGCAATCAAGCATATAATAGACAGCCTAACCCTTTTGTCGTACATTTCGCGGGGCGCAAGCCTTGCAGATATTGGCACAGGGGCAGGCTTTCCCGGGCTTGTGCTTGCTATAATGCGTGAGGATATACACGTGACGCTTGTGGATTCTCTGCGCAAGCGTGTATTTTTTTTGCGGGAAGTGGTAAACAAATTAGGGCTGCAAAATGTAGAATGTGTGCATACCAGAGCAGAAGATTTGGCGCGTGTGGGTAAAGCTTTTGACATATGTACAGCCCGTGCCGTTGCCCGTATGGACAAGCTTGTCAAATGGGTGTTGCCAGCTACAAAACCCGGCGGCATATTCCTGGCAATGAAAGGGCCGGATATATCCGAAGAGCTCGAAAATGCAAAACCCGCCCTGGAAAAGCAGGGCGGGTATGTTAAAAGAGTTGATTTAGTAGAGATTGCGCCGGGTTTGTTTCATAGCATAGTTGTAATCGAAAAAGCCTCTACTCAACCCAAGTAACTTTCTCTTCTTCGTACTTTCCGCGCGGGTTTGGGAACTCGTCTTTTTCGCCTATGGCTATTAAGCAAAATGGAATTTCGTCCGGGGCGGTGCCTAGCACGTTTGCGATGGTTTCCACTGTGGTTTCGCGCGGGTAAACGCCGCACCAGCAGGAACCTAGCCCAAGTGCTTCCGCTTGAATTAAAATATTTTCCGTTGCCGCACCGCAGTCTTGCGGGTAAAAACCATGCGGTAAGCCATTTTGTACGTTTTCCTGGCTTTTGGGCAGTGCTACAATGGCAATACATAATTGTGCGGTGCGCATCATGCCGGCCCACGGGTGAACTTCCGCAAGTTTGTCGAGCAGTTCCCTATTTGTGATGGCAATAAAACGCCATGGGCGGGTATTGCATGCCGACGGGCTAAGCATTGCCGCTTCCAGCAAGGCATGGGTTTGTTCCTTTGTTACAGGTTTTGATGTAAATTTGCGCGTACTGCGCCGTGTTAAAATGTGTTCTAAAACCATGGTTAAGACCATTCCTTTCTGCGAAAGGCACCAATAAGGAATAAAAAAGGTGCGAATCGCTAAAAATTGATAAATTCATAAAAATGTTGCAAAATCGGGTTAAGAGAAACGGCAAACTACAGAGTA
>Ga0123355_10013070_pt1 | contig 12896 bp, 10 predicted proteins | sample TergutEmb28metaG_3_FD_89872 | JGI IMG/M metagenome (GOLD analysis project Ga0123355, IMG submission 89872) | Embiratermes neotenicus P1 segment gut microbial communities from Petit-Saut dam, French Guiana - Emb289 P1 | ecosystem: Host-associated > Arthropoda: Insects > Digestive system > Gut ... | reverse complement strand
CCAAATCTGGTGCAAACGCTGGAAGGTACACCGGCCATTATCCATGGCGGGCCGTTTGCCAATATTGCCCACGGCTGCAACACCATGGTTGCGACACGCTTAGCTATGGAACTTGGCGATTATGTAGTAACAGAAGCCGGTTTTGGCGCAGACTTAGGCGCGGAAAAATTCCTGAACATAAAATGCCGCCGTATGGGGCTTAACCCCAGCGCGGTAGTACTTGTGGCAACGATCCGCGCGCTAAAATATCACGGCGGTGCGGATAAGGCCAACCTCGGGCAAGAGGACGTGGAAGCTTTACAAAAAGGAATCCCCAACCTAGCACGCCATATAGAAAATATCACAAAAAATTATGGCCTGCCCTGCGTTGTGGCCATCAATAAATTCCCAACAGATACCCCTGCGGAAATTGAATGCGTTCGCCAAGCCGCAAAAGCACTTGGCGTACCGTGCGAAATGTCAGAAGTTCACGCAAAGGGCGGGGAAGGTGGAATTGACCTGGCAAAAGCTGTGCTGGCAATTACCGAAGATGACGCTCGCCAAAGCCAAATCAAATTTACCTATGAATTATCGCAGCCTTTGAAGGCAAAAATAGAAGCGGTGGCAAAAACGGTTTACCGTGCAAAGGGCATAACTTTAACCGCGGAAGCCGCAAAGCAAATCCGCACTTTAGAAAAGCTTGGCTACAAAGAACTTCCTATATGTATCGCAAAAACACAGTATTCATTTTCCGACAACGCAAAATTGCTGGGCGCACCTACAGATTTTACCATCACGATAAAGCAAGTGCGCTTGTCTGCCGGGGCGGGCTTTGTTGTTGCATTGGCAGGCGATATAATGACCATGCCGGGGCTTGCAAAAATACCCGCCGCAAATCATATTGATATTGATGAACATGGTGTGATATCGGGGTTGTTTTAGACAAACTACAACCCCTTCATTATCTCATGTATATTATGCATTCGCTTATCCAACGCCGCAATTTCCTCCGCGCAATCTACCAATTCCCCACTAATTCCCTCCGGTATCTCGTTATCATATTTGTAGCGCACTTTATGCTCTAACGACGCCCAAAAATCCATTGCCTGCGTGCGTATCTGTACTTCTACCGGTACATGCTGTGTCGAAGCGGATAAGTAAATGGGTATGTTCACCACAAGATGATAACTGCGGTATCCGGTAGGTTTTGGATGGGTCACATAATCCCTTTCGTAAAGTACCACCATGTCCTGTTGGCGGCGAAAAACATCCACCATAAACGCGATATCTTTCGAATAAGAGCAAATACACCGTATACCAGCGATGTCATATAAATTTGTTATGGCGCTTTCGGCTGTCAATTCAAGCCCCCTGCGTTGTAGTTTCGCGGCGATACTTTCAGGCGACTTTATGCGTGCTTTCACGTGTTCTATGGGGTTAAAATCTTGCAGATTTCTAAAATCTTCAAGTAAAATGTTTACGCGTGTTTCTATATTTTTTAAGGCGCAACTGTAGGGTACCAGAAGGCCTTTGAGTGTGTTAAATTCTTCTTCCGAAAATCGTACAGACACAACCATCTCTCCTTAGCCTATATTACAACCTGTACATTATAACACAAGATTTGGATGAAGTGTGAAGAAATTTGTACCCAATGAACAATTAAAATTTGCTGGGAGTGAAAAATAATGCAAGATTATATAATTCGTGCAACGGCAGGTAACGAAAGTGTGCGCATTTTTGCTGTAAATACAAAAAACTTAGTAAACAAGGCTGCAAAGCTACACAAAACGACACCGGTGGCAACAGCGGCACTTGGCAGGACACTCACCGCCGCCGCGATGATGGGCGCAACGTTAAAAAACGATACGGATATATTAACCATAGACATTCGCGGCAACGGCCCGCTTGGCGGCATAGTTGTGGTTGCAGACAATAAGTCGCGCGTTAAGGGGTATGTGCTTAATCCGCAGGCAGAAATGCCAAATAAAGCTAAGGGTAAGCTGGACGTGGGCGGCGTGGTAGGTATTGGTGTGTTAACCGTTACAAAGGATATGGGGCTAAAAGAGCCTGTCTCCGGGCAGGTAGAGCTGGTGTCCGGCGAAATTGCGGAAGATATCACCTATTATTTTGCCGTTAGTGAGCAGACGCCGTCTTCGGTGGCCCTGGGTGTGCTGGTGGATGTAGACTATAGCGTAAAGCAAGCAGGCGGGTACATTATTCAGCTTATGCCGGACGCAAAAGAAGACATCATCTCTCACTTGGAAAAAGTGCTGCCAACATTCCCAACGGTAACATCCTTGCTGGACGAAGGCAAATCTATAGAAGATATCCTAAATATGATATTCACCGATGTGGTGATACATGAAACAATTTACCCAAAGTTTTACTGCAACTGCTCCAAAGAAAAAACCGAGAAGGCACTGGTAAGCCTTGGGGTAGATGAGCTGAGCAAAATTGTGGAAGAAGACAAAAGTGCAAACTTGCATTGCCATTTCTGCAATACAAGTTATAATTTTGATGAAGAAGATATGCGTGTGCTCATAGGAGGGCTCTCATGATCAACAAATTGAAAATTGTAATGGCAAGCGACCATGTGGGCTACGACATGAAAAAGGAATTGGAAGCGCATATCAAAATTCTGGGCCACGACGTAGAGGATATCGGCACACACAGCAGTACCCGCGCAGAGTATCCTGTCTACGGGCGTTTGGCGGCAGATAAACTGGCTAAAGGAGACTTCGACCGCGCGGTTTTAATATGCGGCACTGGTTTTGGCATTGCTTTGGCGGCAAACAGTGTGGCAGACGTACGCTGTGTAAACTGTACAGACGTATACACGGCAACCATGTCGCGCCTGCACAACAATGCCAACGCAATTGCATTAGGGGCAAGGGTAATTGCCCCGGAACTTGCAAAAATGCTGGTTGAAACATGGCTAAACACAGAATTTGAAGGCGGCCGCCATGCAGACCGCGTAGACATGCTCATAGAAATGTGCAATTTACCGGAACCCGGCGCATATAAAGCGTCTATGGAATCATGAGTACGATGAATGCGCCCAAAATACACCCCAGTATTTTATGTGCCGACCACGGCAATCTAAAAGGCGAAATTCTAAAACTGGTAGATGCCGGTGTCGATTACTTTCATATCGATGTCATGGACGGCAGTTTTGTACCTAATTTTGGCTGTGGCTCGGAAATTGTAAAACTCGTAAAAAAAACGACAGACATACCAATGGATGTACACCTGATGATAAACAATCCTGCACGTCATATCGAATTTTTTTGCGCACTTGGCGCGTCAATTATCACTTTTCACCCGGATACAGACAAGCAGCCGGCGTGCACCCTTGCCAAGATAAAAGAACTGGGCATGGTGCCAGGTATTGTGCTAAACCCCGGTATTTCTATTGAAACGGTGAAAGAATTGCTGCCACTATGCGGTCATGTTTTGGCAATGACCGTAAACCCGGGCTTTGGCGGGCAAAAATTTTTAGAGTACACTGTTGATAAAATCCATCATTTGGGCGAGTTGTCGCAAAAATACGGCTTTTCTTTGTGCGTAGACGGCAACATTACCCCGGAAAGGGTACGGCAGCTGTTCCCAATGGGTGTAACACATTTTGTCATTGGTACGGCACTTTTCAAAGGCAATTATTTAGAAGTAATCAAAAATATACGGGAGGTCACAAATGAACGCAGTTGAATTTGTAAAAACCTTAGGCATGGGCTGGAACTTGGGCAACACGTTTGATGCCGTAAGCAAAGAAAGCAACCCAACATCTGCCCAGCAGGAAACGGCATGGCACAACCCTGTAACCACCGAAGCAATGGTCAAAAAAGTAAAGGAGGCTGGCTTCGATATTTTCCGTTTGCCGGTAACATGGTATCCGCAGTTTGGGCCGGCTCCGGATTATACAATCAAACCGGAATGGTTAAACCGCGTTAACCAGGTCGTAGACTGGGCGATAAACAGCGGAATGACGGTAATATTAAACCTGCACCACGAAAACTGGCATTTCCCATCGGAAGAAAATTATCCAAAGGCCAGCGAAATTCTTAAAAAAGTGTGGGCGCAAATTGCAAACCATTTTGCGCATTACGGCAACTGCCTCATTTTTGAAGCCATGAACGAACCCCGCAAGCAGGGCACCCCCGTAGAGTGGACAGGCGGCGATGAAGACGGCCGCCAAACCGTAATGAAGCTGAACCAAGACTTTGTGGATACGGTACGCGCAACAGGCGGCAAAAACGCAACACGAATGCTCATGGTGCCTATTTACGCCGCCAGCAGCGACGAGCCAGCAATGAAGGATTTTGTTCAGCCATTTGATAAGAATTGTCAAAGTTGCAATACGGATAAGCCTTGTGAAAACATCATTACGTCTATACATGCCTACACACCATATGATTTTGCCCTTAGTGATAACCAAGCGGCGGGTAAATGGAGCGATGACTTGAAAAAAGATATTGATGCACTGTTTGAACGTGTTGATAAATACCTGCTGCAAAAAGGCATGGCTGTAATCATGGGCGAATGCGGAGCAAGGCGCAAAGGAAACAACGTGCAAGACCGTGTGGAATGGGCAAAATATTATACAGCTACAGCCAAAAAATATAACATCCCATGCATCTGGTGGGATAATGGTGCAATGGAAGGCCCCGATAGTGCGGAACTATTTGGGCTGCTAAACCGTCAAGAATGCAAATGGGAATATCCTGAAATAGTAGATGCGTTTTTACAAAAAGCATAGGTGAAGTAAAAAGACCTGGTACTAGGCCCTACATTCACAATTGTGCAATATAAACAAAAAAAGATGCTTTGCTGGTTATATGGACGAATTAGCAAGACATCTCTTTTTTGTATCTTTGCACAATATTATGCGCCATTTCCCCCTCCCCTTCTTGGGCAAGTAAACAACTGAAAAACTTTTCATGTTACAAATCGTTGACATTATTGTGTAGTAGTACTATAATATTTCAGAAATCAACCTTGCGTTGTTGTTAGTTACATAAGGGGTAACCTTATCCTGGGAGGGAATTATAGATGAAATTACAAAATACTGGTAAAATTTCACGATTTGGTTATAAACATCGTGGATACAGAATGTTGTGTTTTATTTTAGCCTTTGCAATGGTACTCGGTTCTTTAGGGGCCACCAGACATACTGTACATGCTAATGAAGACAATAATTCCGGTATGAGCCAGTTCGAAGCCTATATGGAAAAATTGACGGCTTTTGGTAGCCGTTATCATTTTACAAATTTTATGGCAGACCATACCCATACACCGCGCCCACATGCGGAATATATTATAGACGCGGCAGATTTTATTTTGGCAGAAGGCATGGACGTTCGTCTTGACCAAGAATTTGAAGGTATGCCCGGTATGTCTGTATGGACAGACGAACAGGGGCTTATAGAGTGGGAAGTATATGTGGCCGAAGCTGGCCTTTACAATATTTCTGTTTTGTATTATTCGATTGAAGGACGCAGTTCTGCGATACAGCGTGCGGTTTTTATAAATGGGGAGCAGCCATTCTTTGAAGCAAACTCAATAGAACTGCGCCGCACATGGGTGAATAGGCTAAATTACATTCAGCGGGACGCCCATGGTAACGATATGCGCCCAACACAAATTGAACAGCATCGTTGGTACGAAGATATGCTGCGTGATGCTTTAGGCACGTACAACGAGCCTTTTTCTTTTTACTTGCAGGCAGGCCGCAATACGATTGGGTTTATATCCCAGCGTGAGCCGGTTGCAATTCGCCACCTGCGCATTCATCAAGCCCCGGAAGTGCGAAGTTATGCACAAGTTTCGGCAGAAAGGGCTGGTTTGCCGCGCCCAAATTCTGCCCAGGTGGCCTATATCCGTATAGAAGGGCAGGATGCGGTTCGCAAATCTTCTCCAATGCTTTCGCCTCAAGCGTATACAGGCGGCACCGGTGTGTACCCGTACAGTGCGCGTTATATACGCATAAACAACATTGGCGGCTATACGTGGAGCGAGCCTAGCAGCTGGATAGAATGGGAAGTTTATGTACCTGTGGCAGGTTTGTATCATATTGCCATGAATGTGCGCCAAAATTTCCAGCGTGGGGCAAGTGCCGTCCGCCGTATAACCATTAATGGAGAAGTTCCTTTTTCAGAAATGGAAGCGGTGAACTTTCCTTTTAGAAATGGCTGGCGGGTAGATATGCTTGGCGGCGAGGAAAGCCCATATTTGTTTTGGATGGAAGCCGGGTACAATCGAATCCGTATGGAAGCTGTGCTTGGTGACTATGCGCCATTGGTGCGGCAGGTTCAAGAATCTGCAGAAAACTTAAATTCACTGTATCGTCAAATAAGAATGATAATAGGACATGCGCCTGATAGATGGCGCGACTATAGAATAGGGGCTCGTTTGCCGCATTTGGAAGCAGAGCTCCGTTACGAACGTGCACGTTTAGAGCGTGTTTTTGAAGAATTGACAGTACTTGCAGTTGGCCGTGGGGAACGTGATGCTGTAATACGCAACATGGCGCGCACGCTTTCGATTTTGTCCCGCGATGTTGAAGACATTCCCCACCGTATAGGCGATTTTCGTGTAAATATTGCTGCTTTAGGCACATGGATTATGATTGTGCGTGAACAAGGGCTGGCAGTGGAATCTATTTATGTTTTGCCTTACGACGCACCAACACCAACCAACGGGCGCTCTTGGTGGCGCCAAATCTTACACGAAATTTTAACACTGTTCTTCTCTTTTATCATAGATTATAACTCTATTGGCACAGCTACTGAAGAAGGCGTGTACCGCAATATAGAAGTGTGGATTGGCACTGGGCGTGACCAAGCAAACGTAATAAAAAGTATGATTGATGAAACATTTACACCCGATACGGGAATTGGCGTAACCTTTAAGCTTGTTGATATAACAACGCTTTTGCCTGCAACAGTGGCAAGGCAGGGGCCGGATGTAGCACTCACGGTAGGTGCAAATATACCCATAGATTTCGCAACCCGTGGTGCAGTGGCAGATCTTTCCGGTTTCCCCGGCTTCCAGGAAGTAACAGAGCGCTTCCACGAAGCCGCATTAATGCCTTTCCAATTTATGGGACACACTTATGCACTGCCAGAAACATTAACATTCCCAATGATGTTCTACCGCAGAGATATACTTCACGAAGTGGGGCTTGAGCCGCCAGAGACATGGGACGAGGTACGCAGTGCCATTGCCCACTTAGCGCCGCACCATATGGACTTTGGCATACCCATAGCCGATGGAGAGATAAATTTTACAGAAAGCTCCTTTACAATATTTTTATATCAAAACGGCGGCAGCTGGTATAACGTGGATGCAACCCGTTCTGCCCTTGATGAAGATGTGGCAGTAAATGCATTCCGTGACTTTACCCGATTTTTTACAGATTACAATCTGGAACGTGATTATAACTTTATGAATCGTTTCCGTGCCGGTGAAGCACCGCTTGCGATTGCGGATTATACCGCTTACAACGCACTCCAAGTTTTTGCACCGGAGATACGTGGGCTTTGGGGCTTTAGGCCAATACCTGGCACCATTCAGCCCGACGGCAGCATTAACAATACCGCGCCAACAGGCGGAGCCGCTGTAATAATGATGGAAGACGCAGACGATAAATATGCCGCTTGGGAATTCATGAAGTGGTGGACATCTGCGGATACGCAAACACAATATGGACGCAGAATGGAATCCTTAATGGGTTCTGCCGCACGTCACCCCACTGCAAACATGGAAGCATTTTCTCGTATGCCATGGCCGATAGCGCACTACCAAAGCCTGCGCGAACAAATGGAAAATATTAGAGGCATCCCGCAAGTTCCGGGCGGATATTTTACACCGCGTCAAATAAGAAATGCTTTTTACACAGTAGTAGAGCTTGAAAATGTTGGCCCACGTGAAGCATTAACGGATGTTGTGCGCCATATTAATGATGAAATCCGAGTTAAGCGCCGTGAGTTTGGGTTAGATTATTAAAGTAAAGGAGAAAAGGTCGTGGATTTTAAGCACACAAAATGGACATTGGCAAAAAAGAATTATCAAAGCTATATTCTGCTGGCACCATATTTCATTCTGTTTTTCACTTTTACAGTTCTGCCTGTAATAATGGCCATCACATTTAGTTTTACCAGTTTTAATATGCTGCAAATGCCGCAGTTTATAGGTTGGGAAAACTATATCAGGCTGTTTTTAGAGAACGAAATTTTCATTATAGCATTACAAAACACGCTGATATTTGCCATAGTAACAGGGCCAATAAGCTATCTTTTGAGTTTTGGCGTTGCATGGGTTATTAATGAATTACGGCCAAAAGTCCGCGCGTTTATGACCGTTATATTCTATGCGCCAAGTATTTCCGGTAACGTATTTTTTATCTGGGCCTTCATATTCTCTGGCGACCGTTATGGAATTATAAATGGCCGCTTGCTTGCATGGGGCATAGTTGAGTGGCCTATTAACTTTTTTAGGGACCCAGACTGGATTTTACCGGTTCTTTTATTGGTGCAGGTATGGCTGAGTTTGGGCGTTGGCTTCCTTGCCTTTATTGCAGGGCTCCAAACAGTTGATAGAACATTGTACGAAGCAGGGGCTGTAGACGGTATACGTAACCGTTGGCAAGAGTTATGGTTTATCACTTTGCCGTCTATGAGGCCGCAGCTTATGTTTGGTGCGGTTATGCAAATTACTACATCGTTGGCCGTTGCGGATATCGTGACCAATTTGGCAGGTATGCCAACTATAAACTATGCCGGCGATACGATTGTTACGCACTTATTGGATGTAGGGTGGATTCGTTTCGAGATGGGATATGCATCTGCAATTGCCACCATTTTGTTCCTGTTAATGGTAGGCTCTAACAAGGCCGTACAGGCACTCTTAAGAAGGGTGGGAACGTGATGAATACAATCGAAATGGATGGCATACTGGTTGAAGAGCCAAAAAAGAAAAAAGAAGTAAAGCTGGCCAAGCGTACCAAAAAGCTTAACCGCTCTTTTGGCGGAACACTTGCGTTGTTCATGTTGCTTGCTTTCATTGCATTTTTTATGGGGATACCAATGGTTTTTACAATCAATAATGCATTCAAACCATTGGATGAACTGTTTCTTTTTCCTCCCAATATTTTGGTGCGCAACCCAACTTTTAGTAATTTTTCAGATTTATTTATTTTAATGCAAGAGTCCTGGGTACCGTTCTCTAGGTATTTCCTTAATTCTGTAATTATCACGGGTTTTGGTACATTAGGGCATCTTATCTTTGCTTCTATGGCGGCATATCCGCTGGCAAAAAATAATTTCCCTGGTAAATCTATTTTGTTTGCCATGGTAGTGCTTGCGCTCATGTTTTCCGGCCACGTTACACATATCCCAAACTTTCTAATTATAACCGCGCTGGGTATTAATAACACATATTTGGCAATTATCCTTCCTGCTTTTTCTGCGGCACTTGGGCTATACCTAATGAAGCAATTTATGGAACAGATACCGGACTCTTTAATAGAATCTGCAAGGCTTGATGGCGCTAATGAATTTTTTATTTGGCGTAAAATTGTTATGCCAAACGTAAAGCCCGCATGGCTGACACTTATTATTCTCATGTTTCAGGCATTGTGGGGGAATACAGGCGGCATCTTTATCCGTAGCGAGCAACTCAGGCCATTAACATTTGCCATGGGCCAGCTTGCCGGCGGCGGTATTGCGCGTGCGGGTGTAGGTGCGGCGGTTATGCTCATAACCATGGCTGTACCGGTTACATTCTTCATACTTTCTCAAGCTCAAATGATAGAAACCATGGCAACATCGGGCATGAAAGAATAAGGGGGGTAGGTTATGAAAAAGTTTGCGGCACTACTGGTGGCGATAATTTTTATTGCTACTCCGGTTTTGGCAGATATGCCATACCAGGGCTACAACTATAACTACTGGGGTCTGCATGTGCCTGCGCCTGTGGCAATGATGCCATTGCGCACCTTTGGCCTGCATGATATCGACCCTGGCCTGGGTGAAATGAACGACCCTACAGACTTGCACGTAGACCCGGAAAATAATATTTTGCTTGTAGACTCCGGCAACGACCGTATCATTATCTTTGATAAAGATTTGAATCTAAACCGTGTGCTGGATGGTTTTAATCGTGATGGCGGAAGGGATACTTTTAACCGCCCTACAGGCATATTTGTTACGCATAATATGGAATTATACGTTGCAGACACAGACAACCACCGTATTGTAGTGTTGGATCAAGACGATAACTTTGTTCGCGAAATATTAACCCCAGAAATTGAGGGGCTGGAAGATGATTTCTTATTCTTGCCGTTGCACGTGGTGGTTGACCGCGGCGGGCGTGTATTTGTTATTGTACAGCGTGTATTTGAAGGCATGATGCAGTTTAATGCACAAGGTGAATTTATAGGCTACTTTGGTACGATTGGCGTAGGGTTTAACCTTATAGAAGAGTTTTGGCGTTTATTTATGACCCAAGAGCAGCGCGCCGTTCAGCAGCTTTTTATACCGACAGAATTCCAAGGTATGGATATTGATGAATATGGGTTTATTTTTACTACAAATTTAGTAGGTGTTGCGGGAGCGGCTTCAAGCGATTTTGTGATGCGTCTTAACCCAAGGGGTGAAGACGTACTTGTAAACTTTAATGAGAACGTAAGAATAAACGGTGACCAAAATTGGCGCAGTTTCGGTGCTTTGGGCGGGCCTTCTGTGTTTGTAGATATTGCAGCCATATCTCATGGTATGTATGTGGCGTTGGATTCTGCACGGGGCAGGGTGTATACCTATGATAATGAAGGCAATGTGCTGCACGTAGTAGGCGGTACAGGCGCATTGCAAGGCATGATGCGCCGGGCGGTATCTATTGCGGTGATTAACGACGACTACTTGGTGTTGGACGCCCATGGGCGCGGCAGAATTGTTCATTTTACACCTACGGAATACGGGGCGTTAATCAGCACAGCCATACGCGCCAGATACGATGGGGACAATGCTACCGCCGTAGAAGCATGGCACAGGCTGGTAGAAATTGACGAAAATTTTGCCTTGGCATGGTCTGGTATCGGGCGGGCGGCGTTGGCTGCTGGTGACAATATACAGGCGATGTACTACTTGCGCCGGGGAATGGATATACGTTATTACTCTGTAGCGTTTAGACGAAACAGGCTTGATGTGATGCAAGACACACTTCCTAATGTATTAACAGCCGGTGCAATACTTGCCGGTGTCATAGTAGTTGCAAGGCTGGTGCTTCGCATTCGGAAGAAGGGAGCTGTGGCATAATGATAAAAAAGACACTTGGGAAAATATTCGGTTTTTATCGGTTGCCCTTGTACATTATTGTGCGCCCTATTGATGGTTTTTACGTCATGAAGTATGAAAAACAAGGCACATTAAGGCTGGCTATTTTCAATTTTTTACTGGTATGTATCGCTTTCGCACTCAATAACCAGTATACATCACTTATAGTTAACCCGCGCCATCCACTTACCTTAAACAGCCTCAGAGATTTTTACATCATTGTAATTGCGCTGCTCCTGTTTTGTATAGGCAATTGGTCTGTAACATGTTTAACCAATGGCGAAGGGCGTTTTAAGGATATCATTATGGCGGTTTGTTATGCTGTTACTCCGCTGATACTCACCCTTATACCGGCTACCATTCTTAGTAATTTTATTTCATATGAAGAAACTGGCTTTTATCATATGATACTTTCAGTGGGGATGTTCTATTTTGTGTTCCTGGTGTTTATCGGGTTGCTGACGGTACACAACTATACGGTGGTAAAGGCAATTGCTACCATATTTTTGACTGTTATAGCCATATTGGTTATCGTTTTCCTTGTATCATTGTTGTCTACCATGTGGCAGCAATTGGTGAGTTTTGTAATGAGTATATATACGGAACTAATTTTCCGATAGGGGAGGTGGAAGCATATGAAAATAAAATCTCAAGCAGGAAGAAGATGGCGTAACAGATTTATTTTTGTAGCAGTGGTTGCTATAGGTATTGCGGCTTGGATTTTTTACCTGAACAGCTTTACCATTTATGACCACAGCCATCTGACTTACAGAAATGATTTTGGGCCTGTACGGCCTTTCGAACCAATGGCGGGGACGGAAGTACCCGGCATGGTTAGGGCGGCAGAAAACGCATATTTAGCGTTGTATATTGACGAATACAGCACGGCCATTGCAGTATTTGACAAACGCAACGGGCATACATGGTATTCAACGCCGCCCGGCGCAAATGGGGATCCTATTGCCAACCCTTTTGAACGTAACACCATGCGCTCCCACGTAGGTTTCCGCTTCTTTGACGAAGGCAGAAGGCTGCTAACGCGTTGGTTATATCAAGATTCGATAACGCATGAGCAGTTCGAAATATTCTCTATACCAAATGGTGTGCGCTTCCAGTACGAAATTGGAAATATGGATATTGGAATTGACGCAATTCCATTTTTTATAGAATACGAGTATTTTCAATATCGGTTTATGGAGCCTGCTATAGAACGTGCCGCAAATGGCGATACGACAGACCGTAATCTGTTGCGTCAGTTTTGGCATCCGTCCCGCCTGGATACGCATGAAGGTTTTATGCAAATGACAGAAGGTATCCGTGACTCGATTATTAATACAAACAATATGCTAGACCTTTTTTACAGAAATGAATGGACAATTGAGGAGACCATTGCCGCAAATGCGTTGGCCGGTGTAGAAGTTGAACTGGAATTTGACGTTTTTTCGCTTACACTAGAATTTGTGCTTGATGGGGACAGATTAATTGTAAACTTGCCAATTGAAGAGTTTACAACAGACTCACCTGCGCAGCCATTTGATTTACAACTTATGCAGTTTTTTGGTGCAGGCGGCACAGATGTAGATGGGT
>Ga0123355_10013069_pt1 | contig 12896 bp, 9 predicted proteins | sample TergutEmb28metaG_3_FD_89872 | JGI IMG/M metagenome (GOLD analysis project Ga0123355, IMG submission 89872) | Embiratermes neotenicus P1 segment gut microbial communities from Petit-Saut dam, French Guiana - Emb289 P1 | ecosystem: Host-associated > Arthropoda: Insects > Digestive system > Gut ... | reverse complement strand
ACTTCTCTGGCCATTATCTCCGTAACCGTTCCACTTTGGACATAGGTGTTTTGGGTTATATCGGTATATTTTAGCATAAGGAACACCCTCCCGAAGTTTGGCACATTCCTCCTGGGACACCCTGTATATATATATATATATATATATCTTTACAGGTATTGTAATAAAAAGTTTGTGAACTGTGGGGTATGTGGTATGTAGTATACAAGGTGGTTCAAATATGACTGGGACTGATGTCGCCAGATTTACACACAAACAGCCCCGGTCATATTTGAACCACCTTGTATATGGTTTCATGGCCCATTATTGTTATTGTTATTTATAAAGAAGTTAATTGTGTTTCACATACCAGGCATTCTGTTATTTCTTACCCGTAATACAAATGCTGGAAAGTTAAATGAGGATTCAGGTTTCCTGCAGTATGATGCTGTGTCACTAGGTGAGTAGTTCCTGACATTTTGAAGACACTGCAATGCGACAGAGTCACATCCAAGAAGACTTCACTGTTAAAACTTACTATTTTAGGAGGAATGTTACATCTTTGCCAGATAGCATCAGTTTTACTATCTTGAAAGGCTGTTAATCTGCATTTTAGTACTGTTCATTATATAGGTCTGAAGAGTACGTTTTTAAAGTGACTTCAGAGACAAGTGGTTCATACCATGTTAGATGACACTTAGCTGCTACAAGTACCCCAACACTGACCATGTTATATTTTGATCTTTTAACATGCATTTTAGTGATAAGGCACATCAGTTACAAATTATGAACTAGCTTGTCAAATGGACACATTTCATTGCACAGGTACTGCTGAAAGCTTGGTAGCACTTGTCTAATGACATTTACTGATGTATGATGTATGAAAGTGCATGGTATTATTCTGGTTTGTTGTGGTGGTTGGACGATTCTTTGGCAGTAAGAGTACTCATGGTTGCGGCAAGCAAAGTGTACAGATCTTACTGTTTCTTTCGCCTGTCTGTCAGTTTTTCTTTTATAAATACTGTATCAGTGAGGGCAACAGTAGCACATTGCAGTGAAAATGTACTTCATATATGCACTTTGTAGTACATTACAAACACGTATTTAAGAGTGCTGGCTGTCGGGTGTCATCATACTGTCTGTGGTTGAGTTACTTTGTGTTGTAAACATGTATCCTGTGCATTCCACGAGTGTATGTAGCAGGAGTGGAGGTGTAGCCCCATTCATTCTTAACCTTGGCACTAGGTGCAGGTCAGTGTTCAGCTGCACACCCCAACTGCTTCACCCCCTGTGAAAGACGCCAAATACTCGTTGAATAGGAGGCTGAGTGGGGGGCGGGTCTGGACATTTTGGAGAATTGAAAACTCTCTTGCCCCTAACACAAATTTAACCCCATATTGTCCAGCCCATAACCTACTCACTATACCCACTGAGCTATATTTCCCTGAAGTATGGGAACCATACTTACCAAACTGTTGGTCAGCTTGTGTGGTTTTTAGCTTTTTACTTGCGTTATATGTAAATGGTGATTAAAATACAGAGTAGCATCTTATGTACACAAATTGAAAAGCGTACCTCAAAGATTCCAGTCTTCTTGGGTATTAAGCCGTGTCACTGGATGCCTAATTCATGGCAGCATTTTAAACAAGCATAATCCTTCATCCTGAGTGCCCAGCGGTCACAAAAGATGACCTGCTTGACACTGAAGGTGAGCACACTGTGGATTTTTGCAGCACACTGGACAGCTCACCCAGTAACACAGTTTCACATCCCAGAAGACCAGAAACGTCAGCAACACTACTCTGAGATCTTAAGATTTTGATTTATGTCTCTATAAATTTGCTGTTTGGAAGGAGGCTACAGTGTGTTCAAGGTCAACCTAACCTCAGGCAACTGTGGTGTTAGTTTTAAAGTGACATCGTACATCTCCCAGCCATCAATAGATTTAATTGCACCTCTACACTTTTTTTTAAGTTTTGTCTTGTAATGTCAGTTCGACCCGGCAGACAGGCAGATGTAGGCCGATTTCGCAGCTCGCTTAAGTTGCGATGTTTGTAAGGGGCCACTTTCCGTGTGAATGTGACCGAGTGGTGCAACACTTGCCCATCACTGTGCTGTATTGCTTTTTATTATTAATCTTTTCACTGTGCTCTAACTTTCTCAGTCTACCCACGGAATAGCCAAGGGGTAGCTCACAAGCGTAGCTTCCCTCAGTCAATATCTGCAATACCTGATCTGCGCAGTAACCTTGGAGCTCATTCGAGCGGCTTCACAGGTAGGAGCATTCTCCACCACGTGTCAAAGATATCAGTAGCTTTAGTGTAGAGTGGACCGCAGTAATATACATGTAACATATACTGAAACACAGTCTGCAGTTTTTAAGTTTTAAGGAAAAAACTTTCAATGCATTAAGTGTGTAGTTTTCTGTACCAAAACACCAGGTTGTGTTGGAAGTTTCTTCCGTTACAGAACAGTTGCAGCGCAGAAGACTTTAAATGACATACAAGTGCTGAAAGTCCTAAATCACTTATAAGCCAGTACATTACAGTTTGAATTTCTGTTTTAATAGTTTTATGTCTTGTTTGAACTTGACGTGAGCAAACAGGTCCTTCTACTCGCTGCATAATAACCCAGTAGAGCGAGGTGCTATGATTCTTCTTGAAATTCTAATGTGACTTAGTGAAAGTGGAATTGTCCCTGTGCATACTGTGAAGGCAGAGTGGGGGAGTGGTATGGGTCCATGATCGGCTCTGTGCCCAGGCCGCCTTGTCACTAAGAGCATAGGAGACTGCGTGGATCCTGGAGCTGGTTGGAACATTCTGTAGAAAAAAAAAATTCTCTTTACTTGCTGATAATTGCACCACAATTACTCAGTTGTCCATCCCACATTTTCTTGGCTTCATCACATTACTTAGATTCACTTTAAAATTAATTGTTACAGTCAACAATAAAAAAGAAAGGCAGCAAAGCAATATAAACTGTAAGAGCGTTAGATTGCAAGTATATGAATTGTGCAATATTATTAAGTACATTAAAATTATCTGTTCAAACTGTCATGACACAGTGAATTGGCAGCTTACAGGCCATTTTGGTTTGATTTAAAGGATTTTCAACTTGATGGTTATGCTAGCAGTAGTTTGTAATAATGCGCAAGCTTGCTTTGAATGTTGACTTTTTTTTTGGTTGGGGGGCGGAGTGGAATTTAGTTCTGTTCTTTCAAAGCACTTTATTTTGAGTATGGCTTGGCACTGTAACGCTCTGCAGGGTTGTGCAAGAAACGTGGGTCAGTAAACATCTCTTATTTGCATACGCCACGCTAGAGTACCGTAGATGTAGCGTGTAGTACTAACTGTGTCAGATGGTGTGACTGCTGGTAATGTTATGGCACATTGCATCTTTTTACCGTAGTTATTCATTGCCTTAACTATGTCATTTTGAATAATGTCCTCTGTGTTGCAACACTGTGTGCATGCAAACTGTTTGAAGGGAATAATGTTAAGGAGGTGCTGATGTGTACTGATCAGTAACAGTACAGTGCTGCGGTCTGTAACTCATTTCATCTGTAAAGAGGTTAAATATTTCCATTAAAATTAAACACGCCAACAAGCACTGAGCCAGGCCATGTTCTGTAGCTGAAATAAGATTGGTGAGAGGGCCATATATAATGAATTGGCAGGGTGTGTGTTTGAGACCCGAGGTATATTGTGTGCAGGTAACACAAGGTTGTGACATACAAATACAGTGTCAGCAATGTCAGTGCGTCTGTTGTCACGATGACCGAACTGTGCGTGTGGTAGTACAATCACATGATCTGCGGTAACAGCTGCAACAAGTTTGCTTGAAATGAGCCCACAGACTGGTAACTGCTTGGCAACAGGAATGCATAAAATTGCGTTATTGGAATTGAGAGCACAGTTTCACATTGCTTGTATAATGTTTACATTACAGGTGTGGTTTGTATAAAAACAGTAGTTAAAGCGGTTTAATTAGATAATACAGACATGACATTGATGATGGTATGGTGGGGGATTCAACAATTTATTTGCAGCCACAGCCTGACAGCTCATCCCAACTTGATTACAGAAACGTCTCCTTCCACCGGCAACGTAGAGATGTCTTCAGTCCTGTGACAACAATCAATACCTGTTCTCCATCTTTATGCTTATTTTTTCATGTCCCAATATTTACAGGACGTCTTTGAACTCCACACAACGAGGAAATATTGCATTGAATCAACGCTTCGTCTGTTTCACCTAATATAGCTGTTTTAACTGCTGTTTTTTAAAATAAACAGCACCTGTACTGCTACATAATAAAAACATTGTGACGTTGAGGTCTCGGTTTCGATAAGGCAGTTTCAATGTATTTGCTGTATATTTTATACAGTTTGTAGTGCCTGATGGTGATGACCTGCTGTCAGGTCAAATCGTGTTGTACCAATAAAATACGTATACGCTAGTTGTGTCGACAGTCTTTACATGATTGTTAGTTTAAACACAATGAGATGTTCAACTTTAAAAATAAAACTGGGTAAAGCATTTTGTATTTTAAGTAGACGCATTAGAAAGCAAAATTATTAGATGTCTTGAGATCGTGCTGTAAGCAGGTTGTGCACTAATTTCCTTTTAAGTGTAAGCTACTTGGGCAGTACTTGCACTGCTTCAGGCTACATTACTGACATGTCGCACTGCATTTGATGGTGTGCAGTTGGCGTGTTTCACCTGCTCAGACTGCATGCAGTAGCCAATATGTTTGTGCATGCACACTGTACACTTATGGGGCATATTTACGCATGTGAATGGTGCACTTACTGGAAGGACTAGCTGATCTGTTACCATTACTTATTTTGCACATCTTAACGTACTTAACATATTCAGTTCTTTTCCAAATACTTGGTTGTAAAAATTGCTTTCATGATAACTTCTTGTAGAAGATTTGGTTGATGCTGCTGTTGTGCAATCAACAGATGTTGCAGACTGTTACAATTATCAATGTTTATGCTGGAGTTGGCAGTCAGAGAGAGACACATATTAGACGACATGCAGGTTTGTTTTGTTTTTGCAATGCTTGTTGAGAGGATAAATTTACAGAAATTCCCCTTGTAATTGTTTAATTTGTGTTCAGAAATGTGTTATGTTTGTGCTGTCCAGTAACTTTCCTTCTTCATTACAAGGTTGTTATAATGGATGTAGTTGAAAATATTTATTGAAGTTACTTACAAATTAAATTATTTTATATGAAAACAGTCTGTTTATGATTCAGGTTGTCTGGGATGTAACTCTGTTGTCTGTCAAGTGGTTCCCACGTTTCACACAACCACAGTACTTCATCTGCAAGGGTCAGGAGGTCTTGGACCCTGTGACTGTCTGAAGATGAAGGCACTATGTTCCTTCAGAACATGGGAACAGTTTGCCTGGTGACACAGAGTCACTTGCCAAAAGACCTGCATCGTCCAAAACACCTTCAATAGAAACTCCAATTTCTCACTTCAGATCTCACACAACACGTGTCTCTTCTCTTACTGTTTTGTCACCGTCAGTCAGGCACTGATGGATGATTTTATGTTTAACGGTAATGAACATGCATGAAGTCGTGTATGATCTCTTATATATATACAGTTTTTTCTTGTGTTATGCCCTGTACAAAAATGTGTGCTGTAGTATATTCTTGCACTGTTAGCGTATAGCGGGATGGTCATGACAGTTGACATGTACTGTGTTTCTGTAACTACAAACTTTTTTGTCATAGGGAATTATTAAACATTTATTAAATACATATATACATACATATATACACACACCAGACTTGCAGTCAGAAATTGGATAATTCAGGTGAGTGTTTATTAACTCCATGTGCCAGGGTCATTGGTGATCTTGTGACAGCCAGTCACAAAATTTGTCATGTTTTATTGTTGGATATTCCAACGATGATGAAGTGTTCATCAAATTATTGTCCAACACCTTGTAATTGATGCAGTTCAAATGAAATATCCTGTTCGTCAACTTTGTATAGAGAATTTTTGAGGTGCGTCATCCCTGTTGTGTCAGTTTAATAGCAAAAAATTATTGTGTATTACACATACAGTCGAACACAACTATATTTCACCCAGCAGTACAGTAGGTATACAGTATGTAGTTGTATATCTACTGTACTGCTGGGTGAAATGTAGTTGTGTTCAACTGTACGTGTAATACACAATAATTTTTTGTTACTTGTATAGAGAGGTTGAATGGTGGTGCCCTGAGCACAGGTAAACAAGAACCTGGCATGTGAGGGCATGTTGCTGTCAGTCACTGTGGCTACGTTATTATTAACAGTCTCAACCGAGCAGCTTCTTAGTCATTTTGTTGTGACAGTTCACCTCAAATGGATTGCATGCGCTTGTAAACTTCCTACATTTCAACAGGGATGTTCTCTTGCAGTACCTTTGTGAAATATGCATTATGAAAAAATGTAGTTGAAAGTTTTGCAGCAATATTTCTATCAGTGGTGCCTGTACTGTACTGTACTGTACCAGAACGCTATACAGAAGGGTGGGGAACTTGCTGAAAGACATGAGCAGTGCTGGATAGAAGTGGGATGCTTCAACTTGCATTGTTTTGTGTGATTTGTGACTAACATTGAGTAGAATTTTGGATATCTTGGAATTTTGCCCTTTTGAAGTCTAAAATTAATGTACATTACACTTAAAGATACACATTGTACTTCACAGAAAACTTGGTTTGCTGTTATTACAAAGACCCGTTAATGCTGCGAAGGGAAGTAATTGATGCTGATTGTGATGATAATCTTACAGGACATGTAGATACACAGTGATGACAGCATGTGGCGTTTCTATAACCCTTCACCACCAAATGATGCATATGCTGCGTTGCAGGATGCTGATTCAGTTCCTGAATGATGCAGCATATTCATTGGTGAATAGCGACAGTTCTTGTGCAGCCCTGGTTGGGGTTTTTTCCTTCTACTTTTTTTGTTGGGGGGATAAGAGTTCTATAAAAAATTAAATAGTGTAATTTAAATATTGGGTTTTGCGTATTGCACCAGGAGTGTAGTGTGGCAGTGCGGCAGTGCAGTGTGGCAGTGCACGGTGCAGTGTGGCAGTGTAAGGTGCAGTGTGGCAGTGCACCGTGCAGTGTGGCAGTGCACAGTGCAGTGTGGCAGTACACATTGCAGTGTGTCAGTGCACAGTGCAGTGTGGCAGTACACGGTGCAGTGTGGCAGTGCACGGTTGTAACTAGTCTGTGAACAGTGAACTTATTTTTGTGGTTAGTTGCAAACAGTGAGGTGAAAACTGTGGTGGCAGATGGCAGGTAGTAGTTTGATATTTGGTATTTAAAATAGTAGCAATGGACTGTCATTTTGTAATTATGTCATTGTTATTTGTTGTTTCAGTTTCTAAGTCAGCTCCCACAATACAAACATCTCTACCTCTCAAAAAGTCTCACTCCTTGCAACATGCCGATACATATGGCAAAACTGGCATTGAGTCTCAAGACAGGAGCCATGTACTGGAAGAGAGGTATGTGCGTCACTTGTAGGGTACGGCAAAGGTGCGCCTTTGTGCGTGGAGGCACTTTGTCTCTCATGCCAGTCCTCAAGGTGGCAGTCAGTGGCAGTTGTGCATTAGCTAGCTGAATCCTCAAGAAAGTCTTGTGTGGTCTAGATGTGTTTAACAGAAGGTCTATGATGATGCAAGGGAACAGATTCAAGTCCTCCAGAGACCCAGACATACTTCTTTGTATTTCTAATTCAAATGCTTATCGTGCAAAGGGGAATATGTTATGAAAACATGGTTTCATTGTGCTGCAACATTTTGAATATCATGACAGATATTTAACAAAATTCATTGCTGTCTTGATGATTATGATTGTTTGGGACCAATAAAAACTGGTGCAGAGTCAGTGAAACTGTAGAGATAATGAATATGTAATCAGAGTTTTGCTGTATATAGATGTATCAAGGATACTGCACAGATCCTTAAACGTGACCCAAATAATGGTGGAAACAGACTTGCATGTCCCAGTCAGTCCCACTTTCTGTGCTCCACCGATACAGATATAGCTGTATTGTTAAATCTGGGCTAAAAATAGTTATGCCAGCTCTAAATAATCTCCACTTTCTGTTTTTTGACGTTTTGCTGACCATGCATCTCAGTATATTTATCTCAGTAATGAACCAACTTGATGCACAAAATTTTTGTTTTGCAATAAGTTTATTTAATGCCTCTACGTGTTTCAAGCACTTGTGCTCGAAACATGTAGAGGCATTAAATAAACTTATTGTAAAAAATTTTGTGCATCAAGTTGGTTAATTACCAAGATAATCTCCACTTTCTAGTGACATAAAATCTGTGCTGTCTGACTCCGTGTTGTATTGCTTAGGAAAATGGGGCTTTACCAGGCATAATGCAGAAATTTCCAGTAAGCTAAACAATGAACAAAACATAATCAGAATTTAAAACTACAAAGTCTGCTTGTTGACTAGTCAGAAGCTGACGAAACAGTTATGAAGCCTATTGAGGATTCACATCATGTGTCAGAGCATATCACAGTCTCTTGTGCACTGTTACTGGAGTGAATGGAGTGATTGTGTGCTGTGTGGCCAGATGTAATTACGTACTGCACATCAGAAGTTAGGTGGATGTGTTCATACATCCTGAGCATGGACATTAACATCAATGCACACCCTCATATTTGTTCTGGAGGTTTTGTATGTTTAACCTACACCTTACTGGGGTGGGTATTTAAATTTTGGCATATGGTTTATGAAGAATGTGAGTGTTATTTGAATAGAAAAGACAAAATATGAAAGAAATGACATTTTGTGGACAATAGAACAGGTGCTGCAGCATGTCTTGAAAGTGCAGTAAATTTCCTTGTTACCCAAATATTTAAAATTAGTTTCCAGTGCTGCTGTTTGCCATCATGTGTTTACATATGCACTTGTAAGTCTTTAGGTGTTCAAAATAAAGGTGTTCATGCTGTTGACACTTCACATGAAGTGTGTGTGTGTGTGTGTGTGTGTGTGGTGCACATACCTGCATGGGAGCTTATGGTTTCTTTTTATTGAGTTTCACACCATCTGGTGTGCTTTATATATGTTACTTTAAGAATAACCTCTTATTTAAAGGTGAGAACTCAGAATTAGACATGTGTTGTAATACATATGGATACATAATGTGCGTAATATATGTGTGTGTGCAAGTGGCAGTGCTGAGGGTTTTGAAGGCTGTCAGTGCTGTTGCCGAAAGAGCAGTGCTCTGCCATAAGAAGTGAATGTTCACAGCATACTAAAATCCAACAGCGAAGTGCTTCATAGCAGCAACACACCTGCCTGCGTGTCTGAACAGTCAGACAGGACACGTGTACATGTGACATAACAAGAAAGCTATCGTTTGTTGTTTGGTGGCAGCACACTTTTCCCTGTCTGAAAGTCACACAGAATGGTTCTCATAGATGTCGAAAGGAACTGCATCGAATTTGATTGTTACATTCTTAATGTCTTTGACAACCTGAAATCTTTTTCCATTGAGAGAATTTTTGCTGGAGGGATTAGAAGGGTTTGGCTGGCATGAGATCAGGTGAATAAGGTGATGGTCTTAACATGAACTGACCTTCACCATTCTTGCACAACATGCATCCTGGAAATTTTTTGCATGACCTTGTATCTTGTCCCACAGTCTTACCAATCCCTTTATATAAATGCCAGTTGTCAGCAGCTCCAGTCCGAAGAATACATCTTCTGTCTTCAGTAACACTGAGCCGATCTGATGAGCACTGTTAATGTGGTAATGTGTTTCTGTTTCAGACATGGCAGTAGTGATGATCAGTTTGTGGTGCATCGAGGGCGTGCAGTTCCTACATTAAGCTCGGTTGTGCAAGCTGAGGAACCTTTGTTACCGGCCAGGTTACGACCAGCGAAGGAGAAACAGAATCAGGATAGTAAAGCAGAGGAACGAGGAGAGCCGATAGCTGCTGGTCGACCCAGCAACTGGGAGGATACAAGACGAAGTTCCTATGCTGGTAGGAGATCAAGACGGAACTCTGTGTCAGAGGATTCGCAGGTGAGTGTAAGGGACGAATGTTAAGGAACTTAGACAGTGTACAACATTTGTAAACTGTGAGGCAGCTTGGAAAGTGGAAGTAACAACTGGTTAATTCTGTGTCCATGGAGCAGAGCTGTTTTCAGAAGCTAATATTTCCTTGGCTAGTGATGAAGTTCCCTGTTCATTATGGAAACTGTAGCTTGTCCCTGTCTAGAGCCAGATGAATCCATTCCACATCATCCTGCTCTTTATCTGTAAGATTCAATTTTAGCTGTATTTGCAAAATTGTGCAAATCGACCGTTAGCTTTGTCATGTCTGTCCATCTGTCTGCCTGTCTGGGTGGAACAGCTTGGCTCCTACTGGACGGATTTCCTTGAAATTTGATATCTAAGCATTTTTAAAAAATCTGTGAAGAAAGTTCCAATTTCACTAATATCTGGTGAGGGTAAGGGGCACTTTACATGAAGACTTATATACAGTTTGTATAATGTCTCACTGAATTCTCCTTAGAATGAGAAATGTTTAAGACAAAAGTTGTTGAGAAAATCAAAATATGCATTTTGTGTTCAGTAACTTCTTTCTTTTGTGCCATTCACAAGATGTGGGCAAATATGGTAAGAGTCAGTATAATATGGCGCATGTGCTCTGCATGTTGGGTAAATAAGGCTCGAGACACACTCTTAGAATATACAGTATTAATTGCTACTTTATAGCAACCGTGGTTACATTGAAGCACCCCAGTATTATGTTACATGTACGTTGCTTGCCTTCTATATTAGTCTTCTGTGTTATTCTGACAGTAATATGTTCTTCTTGTGATTACGTTTCACAGCTGACACTCGAGAACTTCGGAGGCTCGCAGGAGAACCTGCATTTGTTGGGGCGTAACCCAGATAAGGAACCAGCTGTGCACACAGGCAGGAAAAATGTGTCTGACATGACCAGTACTGTTGTGCGCACGAGCGCCCAAGATTCTAGGAGCACTGGCATGGAGGTTCTGTTTCATGACAATGGTTATTCTTCCGGTGAGAAACGGGATGAAGAAAAACCAGAACGGTCTGGTATGGTCTCTCTAAGGCAGGTTACACAACATTCCAAAGACATTTCGGAACTTTGTGATATGGTGGAAAGTGATGGTGGTGGAAACAAAGTTGCCACAAGTTTTGCCGAGTTATCAAGGCATAAAACAAGTGTAGAAGTGCCCACAGGTATTCATATAGTTTACATGCAACATGATCGAGAACAGGATGGGGGTAATGTTCCTCCAAAATCAAGTTTCCTCAACAAGAAAGCTAGTGGTGGTAACGGTAATGGGTCTGGTGAAAAGAAAACAACCTTCGCTGCTCTTCCAAGCAACACGACCACGTGGCAGCAGCAGAGCTCCAGTAGCAGTCAGTTGCAGCAGGCTGCAGTGACATCTGCATTAGGTAGGTAATACTGCCGTATACTGCTTTAGGTAGGTAATAGTGCCATATACTGCATTAGTTAGGTAATACCGCCATATACTGCATTAGGTAGGTAATACCGCCATATACTGCAGTAGGTAGGTAATACTGCCATATACTGCATTAGGTAGGTAATACCACCATATACTGCATTAGGTAGGTAATACCACCATATACTGCATTAGGTAGGTAATACCGCCATATACTGCATTAGGTAGGTAATACCACCGTATACTGCATTAGGTAGGTAATACCGCCATATACTGCATTAGGTAGGTAATACCGCCATATACTGCATTAGGTAGGTAATACTGCCATATACTGCATTAGGTAGGTAATACCACCACATACTGCATTAGGTAGGTAATACCGCCATATACTGCATTAGGTAGGTAATACCGCCATATACTGCATTAGGTAGGTAATACTGCATTAGGTAGGTAATACCGCCATATACTGCATTAGGTAGGTAATACCACCATATACTGCATTAGGTAGGTAATACTGCATTAGGTAGGTAATACCACCATATACTGCATTAGGTAGGTAATACTGCCATATACTCATGTAATGGAGATACTAAATAAGCTGGATTTGTAGGTTGTAAAACCTAAATAAGAGGTGTTTAAAATGTTAGATGTGGCTCCTTGATGGTAGCCATGCATAATTACTGTAAGTGTATCCCCAAGCACGTTGATGCTTTGGTCCCATCATTGCTTGGTTTTAAACAGAAACCATACTCTTGCATTCATAGCCATTTATGACAGCCATTTCCACTTCCTCTTTATTGTGGAATTGGTGACCTCTCAGGTGTTCCGTCAGTGACCGAAGCAAGGTGGTGGCTGGTCGAGAAATCATTTATTTGGGCCGCTGAAGCAGCATTTAGGATGTTTCCAGTTCTGCACTAACAAGGAAGTGGAAATGACTGTTCTGAAGTGGGTGCCCAGTTTTTTATCATGATGGAATTTTGAACCCATGCCAGTTTGGTACCGATGTGTCAGTGTGCTTGCATATTATTTTGAAGAATAATGATAGGGCTGTGCAATAAATGAGGTACTTTGGTGTTGTACTGACTTGTGATTTAATTTAATGAAACAGGGAGCCTTACTTATAGATGATCCTGTAATCTGTGGTGGCTAGTTGGTGTGCTGTGTACTGCGGTGTTGATCAGATCTGTTGTCTGAGGGTGTGTGTGTGTGTGTGTGTGTGTGTGTGTGGTGTGTGTGTATGTGTGTGGTGTGTGTGTGTGTGTATATGTGTGTGGTTGTGTGTGTGTGTGTGTGTGTATGTGTGTGTATGTTGTGTGTGTGTGTGTGTGGTGTATGTGTATGTGTGTGGTGTGTGTGTATGTGTGTGTGTGTATACGTGTGTGTATGTGTGTGTGTGGTGTGTGTGTGTGTATGTGTGTGTGTGTAGTGTGTGT
>Ga0123355_10013068_pt1 | contig 12896 bp, 11 predicted proteins | sample TergutEmb28metaG_3_FD_89872 | JGI IMG/M metagenome (GOLD analysis project Ga0123355, IMG submission 89872) | Embiratermes neotenicus P1 segment gut microbial communities from Petit-Saut dam, French Guiana - Emb289 P1 | ecosystem: Host-associated > Arthropoda: Insects > Digestive system > Gut ... | reverse complement strand
TAACTGACATTCAAAATCAGTTAGCTCTTTTCATATGGATTTATAAGCAATGTTGCCAAAATGTTGCCACGGCGGTTATCGACAGGCTACAAACCCAGTAAAATCAACGTTATTTACGTCAGTTTGTTTACTGCCACTCCACCGTCCCGGGCGGCTTAGACGAAATATCATAAACAACCCGACTAACCCCATCCACCTCACTACTAATCCGCTCTGCCATCTTTCCAAGCACATCATGTGGTACTGGTGTATAAACTGCCGTCATAAAATCTTGCGTATTAACAGCGCGTATTGCAAGAACCGGGTCGTAAGTACGCTTATCGTTCTTAATCCCAACAGAAAACGTATCCGTCAACACAGCAAAATACTGGCTAGGCCGTGGATTAAGCTTATCCAGCTCTTCACGCACAATAGCATCTGCATAGCGCAATGTTTCCAATTTATCAAACGTAACTTCCCCCATAATACGCACAGCAAGGCCTGGCCCCGGGAATGGCTGACGGTTTACTAAAGCAGCCGGTAAGCCAAGCATTATACCAATTTTACGCACTTCATTTTTGAACAAACCAGAAAGAGGCTCTATAAGCTGGTCAAAGTCTAAATTTGGAGGCAAGCCTCCTACATTATGGTGGCTTTTTATCAATTCCCCATGCTGCCCGCCGGACTCTATAATATCTGGATAAATTGTACCTTGTGCCAAGAATGGAATACGCCCAAGCTTTTTCGCTTCTTCTTCAAATACACGAACAAACTCTTCACCTATTATTTTGCGTTTTTCTTCCGGGTCGGTTATACCTTTTAACTTCGACAAAAATCTATCTGCGGCGTTTACACGAATGAAATTTAAATCGTGTTTTGAAAATACATCTTCTATTTCGTCCCCTTCATTAAGACGCATGAATCCATGGTCTACAAACACGCAGGTCAGCTGCCCTGGTATTGCTTTAGACAGCAAGACCGCCAAAACAGAAGAATCTACCCCACCGGAAAGTGCCAGCAACACTTTTTTATCACCAACGGCTTGGCGGACTTGTTCTACTTGAGTATTGATATAATCTTCTAGTGTGTAATCGCCTTTTGCACCGCATTTATTATAAAGGAAATTATGCAACTCTTCTTTCATAATATTGCCACCTGCTATGCTCATCATCGGGATACTAAAGTTTGGCATGTTAGCTTCCCCTGTTATAATTATGCCTATAGGGTTTAGCTCACGTATCCGCTCTATGGGTACATCTGCGGGCAATACCTCTGCATACACGCTTAGGTCACGTACCATACGTGCCGCTAGCTCCCTATATTTCCCGTCAACATCTAAAATTAGTACACGTTCCTTCATAATTAATTTATGCCTCCTTCATGGGTGTAAGAACTTGATGATGAAAGCGGCTCTGCCACTTTACGTACGGTAAGTATATGCACAGGTTGTTGCATATGCTCAACGTTTCTCGCACTGCACGTTTCGTATAAAGTAATTTCGCAATATAGTCATATGAACTTGAAAACGCATACGCAGAACGCAGAAAATTTTTCGCAATGCAAGGAGCTGAAAGCCGCAACGCACTAGGAGTGCGTAAGATTTTTAGCGACGCAGCATTGTAGGAAATTTACAAGTTATGCGTATGCGTTTTCGGGTTAAATGGCTATAAATGTGAAAATCTGCAAACAGATGCCTCACACAGTTACTACTCCTTCGTACGATGTTTCGCAATCACCTGTTAAATATACTGTTTCGTCTGTATATTTTATTATAAGGCTGCCGCCTTTAAGGTCTACCGTTATGTCTGTGTCTTTGTCTGCATAGCCTATTAATGTGGCGGCTACTGCTGCGGCACATGCGCCTGTGCCACTTGCCATTGTTTCACCCGTGCCTCTCTCCCATACACGCATAACCATATGGCGCCGGTTGACCATTTGCACAACGCCCAAGTTTACACCCTCCGGGAACAGCTCTGAGCTTTCAAATGCTATGCCTGCTGCCTGTAAATTAAAATGGTCGATATCATCGTGGAAGATTATGCTGTGCGGGTTGCCCATAGAAAGGCAAGTTATTTCATATGGGTTGCCGCCTATATTTACCTTGCGGGCAACAATCACACCGCCGGTTAAGGCTACCGGGATTTTATTTGGCTCTAAAACAGCTGCGCCCATATCTACTTGTACAGCGGTTATAATGCCCATTTCTTCTGTAAGAGATAGGTTTTTTATGCCGCTTGCGGTTTCTATTTTCATTTGTAAGTTTCGGGACATTTTATTGTCGTACATGTACTTAGCAAGGCAACGGATGCTGCTGCCGCACATAAGCCCTTCACTGCCGTCTGCATTAAACATTCTCATTTTTGCATCTGCTATTTCCGATGGTAGTACCAGTACTATGCCGTCCCCACCTATGGATTTATTCCTATTGGTGAGTTTAATTGCCAAGTTTTTCGGGTCTGTGATATTTTCGCCGTTTATAAAGATATAGTCGTTACCACAGCCGTGCATTTTGGTGAAATTTATTTTTGTATTAATAGTTTATCACCTCAAGTCAGTTGGTATCGTTTTGTTACCAACTGGAATATGCAAAGACGATTTATTGCGGCTTTGCTAAAAGATATATCAAAAATACTATAAAATTAGTAGTTGCGTCAACCGTTTATGTGATATAGTCTTAGAAATAGTCTTAGAATATTGTCGTTTAGTAAAGGAAGTGCGCCATGGATTACCGCATAGACAAAAAGTCCGGCAACAAACTATCTACACTTGCCCTTGGATGTATGCGCTTGCCAGGCAAATTCGGCAACCCTGACCTGCAAAAAGCCAACACTATAATAATGGAGGCAATAAACCAAGGTATAAATTTTTTCGATACAGCCTACCTTTACCCCGGTAGTGAAGCTGCTTTAGGTTATGTACTAGACAAAAATAAAGTACGTGAAAAAGTATACATTGGCACAAAACTCCCCCTTTTCAAATGCCACACATACGGAGATTTCGATAAACTATTTAACATACAGCTAGAGCGCCTAAAAACCGATTATATAGACTATTACTTCATGCATAATATGACAAAGTTCCAAGACTGGGAGCGTATTTGCGGCCTTGGAATAGAAAAATGGCTGCAGGAAAAACGTGACACAGGTAAAATCAAACAAGTCGGTTTCTCATTTCATGGAACAAAAGACGCCTTTCCTGTGCTATTGGACGCATATGACTGGGATTTTTGTATGATACAATATAACTACATTAATGTTAACTACCAAGCAGGGGCAACAGGGCTCAAATACGCTTATTCCAAAAACATACCTGTATTCATAATGGAGCCTTTACTGGGTGGGCAACTTGCAAACAGCTTGCCAGAAGCAGCGGTAAAAATTTTTAAAGATAGGAACCCAACTGCATCGCCGGCTTCGTGGGCATTGCGCTGGTTATGGAACCAGCCAGAAGTTACACTCGTATTATCAGGAATGAACGAAATCAAGCAAATAACAGAAAACACCACTCTCGCAAATGAATCGCAGGTAGGCTGCATGTCTGAAGATGATATGGACGCTGTAAAAAAAGTTGCAGATGTTTTTTCTGCTTCGTATAAAATACCATGCACCGGGTGCAATTATTGCTTGCCCTACTGTCCTGTTAAAATAAATATCCCGGACAGTTTTATGGCTTACAATTCGTCATATTCCATCAGCCGTTTTACAGGTATACAACAATACGCCACAACCAGCGGCGGTTTTAGCAAGAGCTTTTCTGTACACGACTGCATAAAATGTGGTAAATGCGAAAAAGCCTGCCCGCAAGAAATTTCTATAATAGAACGGCTAAAAGATGTACAAAAAAGAATGGAGCCATGGTGGTACAGGGCAGGAATGAGTATTATACGGCGAGTTATGAAATAGCTCATTTATGAGAACAGGTTCTAAGTTTAATTATAGAAAGCAGGAGGTATCATGAAAATAGTTTTATGGATGTTCGGAATTGCGTTATTTCTGGTTATTCCCTTTTTGGAAATGCAACCACGCATGACAACTTTAGGAGCACTATTCGGTGCGCTAGTGATAGCACGTTTGTTTTTGCACGCCAAACGCAATGGTATGGATGAATTAGAGGAAAAAAAGCACAAAGGGCGTATCCACTTGCTATACTTCTTTATGGCAGTTGTGATGCTAACTTCTTTAATGCAGATAGACCCACTACGTAGGCAGCCAAGAGAACTTAGGGCGAACATTTTAAATATCACTACTGTTGGCATGACAATGGAAGAGGTTGCCGAAGCTGTTAACAATAGCAGAAGATTGGGTGAGATGGACCTCGAAAATATAGTACAACGGGGTGTTGTAGCCGGAGAGCTGCAAGCAGATTCGCCTTATTATGTAGAAGATGATACATTTATAATGGTTGGTACACAATCCGTACAAGTCACACTTGGGGCGGTGCGGTATCTTATTTTCCTTAGATACGAAGCAAGTGCGGTTTGGGTATTTGATTCAGATGGTAGGCTTATAGATGTTGTTGTAAGTAAGTCCTTCCATCCTAGGAATGCAAGGGAGTAAAGACAAAACGGCCTAATGTTGAGTTAGGCCGTTTTTATTAAGGTTTTTAACTTCTCTTTAGTGTTTAGCTCCGGGGTTTGCATAACTACGTCAAGCAAATATTCCAACACATCTCCCATCTCTTTCCCCTTGGGAATACCCAGCTCCGCAAGGTCTTTGCCATTTATGGCAAGATCTTTTAGGGCAAAGCATTCTCTTTTTTTAATGATATCTGCGGCTTCTTTGCGGATGTTATCAAGATTTACTCCTTTATGGATAGTTTTTAAATCCAGTATATTGTTGAAAAATTGATTGTTGGATTCAATTAGTTGGTTTTTCAAACCACTTGACAGTATACCTAACGTAGAATAAATATAGCGAAGCCGCTTCTTTATTTCATAACGGTCATTAGGTATTTCTTCACCTAGCATACGTACATACAGGGATATTTCTTTAACTGATTTGTTATCAAAACGTAGATCACGCAGAATGTTTTCACAATCGCTACCAGCCCAATGTAAGAATAATGCCATGCGCATTTGTTCAGATAGAGCACACTTTTTTAACCAACGTTTAACATGAGATAAACCAACAGTCTCCGGAAACCCTGGCCATGCGGTATCAGACCATTCCCAATCTAAAAACGGTTTGTTCCCTTCAGCTCCACAGTCATAATCCCTGCCTTGTAGCACAAATGGCATTAGCCCTGTAGATTGCAAAAACCCAATCGCATCAGGATGCGGTGACATAATTAACTTGCCAAGTTCATCTCGGATTCTTTCCGGGCTGACGTTTTCTATATTCTGTCTTAGCTTTAAAATAGCTTCGATTATATTAATGCAAATGCCAAAACCCGTTACGCCAGAAAACCTAATTGCCCGCAACATCCGCAGCGCGTCTTCTTCAAAACGATGAAGAGGGTTGCCCACACAGCAAATTATTCGTTTGGCTATATCGTCCATGCCGCCAAAAGGGTCAACAAAGCCTTTGTTTGGGTGGTAGGCTATGGCATTCATTGTAAAATCCCTGCGGCTTAGGTCCTCATGTATATCACTTACAAACTGCACTGTTTCTGGGCGGCGGCTATCTAGGTATTGTCCGTCCATGCGGTAAGTTGTAACTTCGTAATGTTTCCGCTCCAACAAAACAGTTATTGTGCCATGTTTAATTCCCGTATCTACTGTGCGAGCGAATAAGGATTTTACAGCAATCGGTGTAGCAGAAGTGGCAATATCCCAGTCTTTTGGGGCAACGCCACGGATTATATCACGTACACAACCACCTACTATATAGGCTTCGTAATTGCTGGATTCCAATGTCGAAATTATGAATTTTACAGGATGGGGGACATTTATTTTCACGCAGATATCACCTCAAAAGATAAATAAAATTGCAAAGGGAACACGTACCAATTGCGTTCTAGAATATTATTATATCAACAATTTACAAATCGTACATATTTTATTCAAGAGTATAGGCTATAATTTAGACATACAACTTTGGAGGTGTAGCTTTATGGACAATTACATTATTTCGGAAACTACAAATATCCCCCCGAGCCCACAAAAAAATATGGGGCACAAATTTTTTCTTGCTCTGTTGATATTTATTATCGGAGGCGTGTCTTTGGGCATTGGCGTAAGTGTTGGCCGGGTTATAACAGGCAATATTGTGCAAGAAACAGCGGAATCACCCCCTGCAGAAGCCAATATTGTATCTGTTAGGGTCAACCCTCTCACAATACCAATTAACCCACAAGACCCAAATATTGCAGATATCATCCCACAAGTAAAGGATGCAGTTGTAAGTATTAGCGTTATGGCAAACACAGCCCGCCCATTTGCCGCTCCCGGCTCTGGTTCAGGTTTTATCTTCTACCAAGATGAAGACCTGGTTTTTATCGCAACAAACAACCACGTGATAGAAAATGCAAGTTTAATTACAATTTCTCTTGATGATAATGAAAATGTACCAGCCCAAGTAGTAGGCACGCACCAGGAGTCCGACCTTGCGGTTATTGTAGTAGATAAGAATGATCTTATAGAAAAAGGTGTACCCCATACTGTTGCTGCACTGGGCGACTCTGACCTTATGCGCATGGGGGATACTGTTTTGGCAATTGGTAACGCCATGGGCGAAGGCCAAACCGTAACAAAGGGCATTATTAGTGCATTAGGCCTTACCATTACCGTAGGGGACCCCAATACCAGAACCCGTTTAACCTTGGATGTAATGCAAACAGACGCCGCAGTAAACCGTGGCAATAGCGGCGGCCCGCTTCTTAACCAGTATGGGGAAGTTATTGGTATTGTTACAGCAAAAATGATGGGTACCGACATTGAGGGAATGGGTTATGCTCTTCCAATTAACGATGCATGGGTTATTCTACAGCAATTAAAAGAGACCGGCTCTATCCGCCAGCCTTTTGTAGGAATTGTGCATGAAGAATTTTCGGATTTTATGCGCAGTTTATTCAACATGCCGTATAGCGGTGTACTAATTCGCTCTGTTGGCAGGGAAACCCCGGCAGAGGCCGCCGGAATCAGAGTAAACGATTTGATGATTTATTTTAATGGAGTAAGAACGTATGGCCAAGCAGAATTTATTGCAGAATTAGGAAATGTTCGACCAGGGGATGAAGTAAAAGTAGTAGTCTTTCGTGATGGAGAAACTGTAGAGTTAGCTTTGGTGCTTGGCGTTGTGCAGTGGTAGGAGTATGACAAGCAAAGATATTGCGCTTAAAGTTTTGCAAGATGAGCTAGAGTTATCGCCAGCAGAAGTAACAAGATTTCCAACAGGATACTGCCATTGTGTTTATCATGTTAAAACAAAGGGTGAATATGTTTTAAGAATAACCAATAGTAAATGGCATTAAGATATATCAACGGCAGTGATATAGGCAAGGTATACCATATGCTCAATGATTCTCAAAAGCATAAAATCGTAAAAGACTATTGTAGAAATACAAAGAAAAATATAATGGTAAAGCAGTTCCAATAAACCAAGACGGGGTGGATTTACTAAATTCGGTTTATGATGTATTGCTAAACAGCTTGACTTAAAAATTATATTCTTTTCCCTGGAGTTTCTTGAAAAATGTTGACACTAATGTTACAATTTAATTAATTATTCGACATTGTGCAGATACTCATACAAGGTGAAGGATGTGCTTACCATTATACAAGCTAAAAGAAGAGTTTTTCGGTTTTTTATCGCATTTGTGGCAACAATTGTTTTTGTCGTATCTTTAGCAACGGTTGCGCTTGGGGTTTTCATTACTAACAGCGATTTAATTTTCCCAAATGTTTCGGCAGAGGGTATAGACCTATCTGCAATGACTGTTGCCGAAGCTGACAGAAAGCTTGTTAGCATGGGTTTTGAAGATAATGCATCTACTGTTTTAGTTACAGTCAAATTCCCTGACGGCAGTAACTTTTCCATGTCTGGCAACGATGCGGGTCTTTCACTGTGTGCGGAGGAAGCAGCACATCTGGCATTCCAGCACGGCAGATACGACTCATTTATAGAGCGAACATTTGCATATATAAGGTCTCTATGGGAGATAACAAATATATACGCCGCCACCCCTATGCTTGACGAAAACTTTGTACGCAACCAGGTTGCGATACATACACAGCAATTTAATAATACACTCGTAAAAACCGCATCCTATAGTGTGGACGAATACAGTATCACAATTATACCAGGTTCGGATTTTGCACCGGCAGATGAAGACTCGGTGTTTAACCTAGTGGTAGAAACCCTTTATTTAGCATTAGAGGAACGTGCACATTTGACTGTGTACTATACACCTGCTTTGTCAGGCCAAGCTGTTTTTGATTTAAATGATCTTTACAATAGAGTACACACAGAACCTATAGGGGCAATCTTTGATCCAGAGACATTTGCTGTGATAGAAGGTATGCATGGTATCAGTTTTGACGCAGATGCTGCTGTCTATCAGCTTGAAAATGCCGGAATAGGAGAGCAAGTTATAATCCACTTGATATTTACCGAGCCGGAAATTACAACCGAATACCTGCAAGGTAAACTCTTTCGTGACGAACTTGCTAGCAGAACCACAAATGTGGCAGGAACTGCAGCTAGGCGTAATAATATAGAACTTGCAGCTTCTTATATACATGGCCTTGTGTTAAACCCGGGTGATAGTTTCTCATTTAACGAAACTGTGGGGCGCAGTGCAACAGAACGCGGGTTTCTTCCGGCTGGAGGGTTTAGAGACGGGCAATTAGTTGATATGGTAGGCGGCGGAATTTGCCAAGTTGCTTCTTCTTTATATGATAATGTACTGCATGCATATCTTGAAGTACTTCAGCGGCGTGCGCACTCTCTTCCAATTACGTACCTCCCGCTTGGCCATGATGCTGCCATTTACTATGGTGTGCTTGATTTACGGTTTAGAAACAATACAGATTATCCAATAAAAATTGAGTTTGAATTTGAAGGACGCTATATGACATCACGGATTATTGGCACACAAACCAGCGATTATGTTATAACAATTACATCCCATTCCATCGCAGTGCCATTTGAAACCGTTTACAGAGAAAATACAAGCATACCATACGGCGAAACATCCGTTTATTTTACCGGGCGAAATGGCTTTGTAGCATACACATACCGGCTCATCTATGACGCAGAGGGCAACAGGGTAAGCCGTACGCGTATCGCCAGGGATGTATACCGGGCGCAGAATCGCATTGTGCTTATCCCACCGCCGTCCCACACTCCTCCACCTGCAAGCGATATCCCATTATCCCCAGGGGAATAGGATGTAAAACCTCTTGAGCCCGTCGGTTAATCTATGCTATGATCCCATGCTGCAAACAAATCCAATCCCTAAATGAAATGAGTCCTGCTTAATCCCTAGGTTACAGTGGTACACATCTATTAATAAGATCGTCGTTTGTGTGTTAGGAAAAGTGAATGCATTAGATATTTTGCATAGAAACTACTTTATACAGTAGCGCAGGTATCTAGTCCAAGCAAGTGATAATCGACAATAAAGGAGCGGTTCTGTATGAAAAAAAAATTCATCGAGCATTTGAAGAAGTACCCGTTACCTTGGGTCTTGGGTATCTTAATAATAACTATGTTAGCTCTGCCACTTTTACTTGGCTTGCCCTCCGTACGTGCGTTCCTACAGTGCTATCTAGCACCATTAGGTAGTATGCGTGCCCAGTATCTAGCCGTTTTCGCTACCGTTGTGGCCAGTTTCACTGCTGTTATGAGTGCTATTATGATACAAAGCAACAGTAATCGTAAGGAAAAAAGAGAAAATGAACTTAAAGAAAAAAATAATCGAAGGATTTATATACGAATATTAAGTTTATATGTAGAAAGTATACGTGAATATATGTTGGAAAATAAAAACCAACCGCCAATAAAAATAAGTATTGACGGTTGGGCTGATTATTTGTCGAACATTTCAACGCTAATGTTAAAAGAAAGCCAGTATGACAAACATAGTCTATTGAATAACATTTTTCGTAGTGTTGAGCGTCACAATGGCTTTGTTGAGCGCAATTCTTGTGATTATGATATTTTTGCCAAACAAGAAATTGGAAATATTAATGTTGATCATATCACAGAATGTATAATGGTTTTACATACGTTAAGCACAAGTTTGCTATTGAAGTAGTGTAAATAACACTACCGACGTGGCTACAAAATAAGAGTATTAAGGAATTCTACTGCGATCTACCGGCCTATTTTCAGTAGCAACTCCGTATTTTATCAAGTCGTATTCTGGCATTTCTACTTGATAGCCATTGTTTTTCATAACATCCGTTATTTCGTTAAAAAGCTTTTCAGATTCTACATTAAGGTAAAGTAGGATATGTACGCCTGCTTCTTTGGCGTCTTCACATTTTTTAGCTATAAAACTTAAAATCCATTCGGCGCAACGGGAAGCCGTCACTTCATCTGTATGGTTGAAACGAGGTTTCATTTCACCACTTTGAGCACCCTCTTTTATCCACCTAGTAACGTCATTGTGATCATGATAAAAGCTGGGGCAATTTACCAGTACATGCCCAAGCTCGTGTGCAATACTAATGTGATTGCGAATATGAGCATCCGTAGGGTTTTCCGTGGCAGGAGTAGGATATTTGATGACAACACCATGTGCATAAATATAAATTTGCCCTGTGTTTTGTGGCCTCGCAGATTCTTCCTCTAATCTAATGTCATAAAGAGATTTACTTTGCATGTATTTAAACACCTTATACATAGATTCCAAAGTTTGTAATTCGGTCTTTGTCTGTTCATCATCCGGCGAAATCTCTAATTTAGCTCTTGCCTCGACAAAATGATCGTTCTCGTCCCTGAGCTTCCACTGCCTAATCTTCTGGTTTATTTCTTGAAAATGGCCATTTTGCTTATCTACATCCACATGACTTTCAAATATACATGCATCATTTATGCGCTCTAAAATTTTTTGGTCTGTTGGGTCAGAGATTATTGTGCCCACATTATTCATCCTTTCGTACATAAAACATAACACGTTTTTGTATTACAACAGAAGCCATATTTTCGAAATACGCCATAATAATAAGGTATTGCTAAACGCCAAAGTCAGGATATCCTAAATCACTCATCTTTAATCCTAAATCTCTCATGGCGTATTTGTGAGTCATCTTTTTCCAATCACCACTAATAAAAGTTTTAACAACGGAGTCATATTCTGCTTCGTGTGTCATATCATCTTGGCCACCTAAATTCCCAAAGCCAAGCATGCCCATGTATTTCGACAAAAATATTGCCCGCATTTTTGGATTTTCAGGGCATTTTAGTTCAGTTAAGCGAGCATCGATTTTATCTTTATTCAGATTTTCTGTATCTTCGAGCACATCTTCGTCAAAATAGTTGAAAGCATCCGCCCCTTCTGCAGTATAATCAAATTTTTTCTTTTCTTTTACCATACTATAGTCACCTCAAGTAAGTTCTTTAAACAAAAAAAACGACGCTTTGTCTGGCAGTCTTTTAGCTTTTTACCAATTGGAAATACACCCATTTAACGGATAGCTTACTGTAATACAATGTAACATTATTGTCAAGAGATTTTTTCGCTTTTTCAAGAAAATTATGCTTTTACTTTTTCGATAATAGCGTCCTATATTATAAAGCCAGCATTAGATCCCAAAAGTACATAACAAGGTTTAACAAACGCAACGTAGAATGTTATTGAATTACTATTGTGTAATTAATACGAAGGTGCTTTGGGAATGCTTCACCCGAAAATGTAAAACAGTTATTTAAGCGTTTTATCACAGCAGGCCAGTCTAATTTCAAACTGCTTGTTTACATGCTACTAATATACTATATGTAAGAGATGTACACAACGTGCATATTTCTTTTCGAGCATAGACAATTTGGATGAGATAAATAATTGTAGTCATTGACTCTAATCATCAGTATTAGCAGTTTGGGGGAGCGCCTTTTGCTTTTGTTATCCACAGCTTTTGTTTCCTTTTTCTACTTTAGGACAACGAAAAAACTGTATCGCTAATGTCATTAAGTTAACAAACAGAGCAAAGAAAAAAACGAAACTTCAAAAGAGAGGTCTCGTTTTGATATTATGATATTATATGAAGAAAGAAACACACCAATGGCATGAAAAACGGCAACAAAACAAGACCGCCAAAGTATCAGCGTAAGCGTCAAAAAAAGGTCACATGTACATGTGACCTTTTTTTGACGCTTACCGCACCACCCATTGTATTGAATGTTTATGCATGATAATATAAATTAAAGCAAATGAAATATAAATGCATTATCAATAAAAGGAGCAAACTATATGAACAACTACATGGAAAGAGTTAAACAATCCCTAGTGCCGGTAAAAGGGAAACACACACAGGAAGAAATTGCACAAATGGCCGTTAACGAATCTCCTTTGCAAAAACAATTCGATAACCGAGTTGGGCCAAGTGTAAATGGTAGCCCACAAATAGATTATCATGTATTTTCCCCGGCGAAAAAAGGCAATATACAACGTTACCCTGTACTTATTTGGCTACACGGTATGAGCCAAGGCCAATGTTTTCGTGAGCCATTGCGTGGGACAGATGTGGCCAATTTTGCATCTCTAGAATATCAAGCCAAGTTTGGGGATGGTGCATACATTATGGTTCCCCGTGCCAATGAAGACTTAGGCATGTACGCAACGTACGGCTTTTTATACACAAACTCTTGGCTGGCGGGCCAACAAGAAAATGGTGTATCCAGTCAATTGCCAGAGCTACTTGCAGCAATCCGCCAATTTTTTGCGGAAGAAGAAGCAAATATCGACTTTTCTAGAGTGTATTTAACGGGCTTTTCCGCCGGTGGGTACATGACATGGCAAACATTATTTGCGAT
>Ga0123355_10013067_pt1 | contig 12896 bp, 7 predicted proteins | sample TergutEmb28metaG_3_FD_89872 | JGI IMG/M metagenome (GOLD analysis project Ga0123355, IMG submission 89872) | Embiratermes neotenicus P1 segment gut microbial communities from Petit-Saut dam, French Guiana - Emb289 P1 | ecosystem: Host-associated > Arthropoda: Insects > Digestive system > Gut ... | reverse complement strand
CTGTCTGGCTTACAAGGTCATATGGGTCAAGTGTGGGCAGATAATGAGGATTCTCCAACTATCGCAAAAATTGAGTTGTTGGGATTTTGTTATGTTGCAGGAGATGCCGACTCATCACAAGCGAAAGAACTATTGCATCAACTTCCCGGCGGCTTAGAATTGCAACTTAATGACGAAGCGTGGCACAATCTTGTCGTGCAAGAAATTGATGACAAAGTCCACAAATTTTCACGCTTTAAGTTTAAGAGGGATTCGAGTCTGTTTGACAAGGCGAATTTGCAGTCATATATCCATAAGTTGCCTAAAGGATATGAAGTAGCTTCGATAGATGAAGTAATGTTTCGGCAATTACTAACATTAGACTGGGCTGAAGAGCACTGTTCACAGTTTTCTTCTTTTGAATTATTTCAAAAATATGGTGTTGGTTTTGTTGTACTTTATGAAGGCAAACCGATTTGCGCTGCTTCACCTTACGCATACTGTGATGGAATCATAGATGTGCAGATAGACACCGTAGAAGAACACCGAAAGAAGGGGATTGCAACTGCTTGCTCTGCCCGTCTAATCTTAGAATGTCTTGATAGAGGTATATTCCCAAGTTGGAATGCCGATTGTGATGAATCACGCTATTTGGCGGAAAAATTGGGGTATCAGCTTGACAAAGAGTGTATGTGCTATGGGATTTATTGATAATAACTAAGGCGTAGACTCATACTCCAAGTCAACAAAATGGACAATTTTAAGTGATATAAATATTAAGCCCGACATATGGGGATTTCCACTCTCCCACATGCTCGGGCTTTTTCGTAAAAAAACAATCATTGCCGGGTATCGAATATAGCGAATTAATTCGAAATCAGTCCCGTCTGTCGCCGAAGAACGCGCCTACTGCCGCGCGTTCGCACAATCGCTTTGCGATTCTACTCAATGTTTTCGGCTCGGCCGAGGACTGTTTCTCATTTGATTCGCTATACATAAGAGGACAGGGCAAAAATGAATGAGAAAATGGTGTAAAAATCTGATTTTGTCATTGTCAACATCCACAAGTTTACTGCATACAAATGGCTAATGTAACTAAAATTTCAACGAAAAACAATCATTGACAATGCATTATGCACATGATATATAATCAACAAAGGTGTTAGCAAATAGGCATTTTGCACAATTTTTACACCATTTCTAACAATCAACCACTATTTGAAAGGAGGTAGCTGCAAATGGACAATCTTTCCATTCTTCGTGAAGACGCAAAGGCCATATACATCGGCAATCTAAACACAGTTGAGGCTGATCTTAAATTACCCAAAGAGGGTAAGAACGGCTCAAGCATTACATGGTCGTCTTCTCAGCCATATGTCGTAAACCCAGAGGGCAAAGTAATCCGCCCCCATCCTGGTACTGGCAACCGCAGCCTAGTTATTACCGCCCACCTTAGCCATGAGGGGCAGTCGTTAGATGTCCCCTTCCCTCTTACGGTGCTTGCAAGAGAACTTCCATGGAAGGCAACAAAGCTATTGCCAACAGAGATAAACATAGCACTTGATGATATCGGCAAGCTGCATCTTCCCGGTGCGGTTGTTGCCATTAAAGACACCGGCGGTTACTCGACACTGCCCGTAACATGGTCTTTGCCAACAATAAATACACCGGGCACATACAAGCTTACAGGCGTGTTGGAAAATAGTTCTAACTTGGTACCTGAGGCTGTTGTCAACGTACACACAAACAACGATACCCCCCTTCCAACACCAAAGCTAACCCCGTTCCCATACAAAGATGTAGATATTAACGGCGGCATCTTCGCAGAAAACAAGCAAAGAATGCTGGATTGGCTACTTACAGTAAACGATGACACAATGCTATACAATTTTCGTGATGCCGCAGGCCTTGACACAAAAAGTGCCGCGACAATGACCGGTTGGGACGCCCCCGAATGTCTGTTAAAAGGCCATACGACAGGCCACTATCTCTCTTCCCTCGCGCTTGCGTCATGCAGTAGTGTAAACGAGGACGCATATAAGGCAAAGCTCATGTACATGATATCTGGCCTTGCCAAGTGCCAACAAACAATGGACGCCTCGGGCAAGTTTAAGCCGGGCTTTTTAAGCGGCTACTCGGAAGACCAATTCGACTTGCTGCAAGAATATGTAACCTACCCAAGTATCTGGGCTCCGTACTATACACTACACAAAATCTTCGCCGGCCTCCTTGATGCATACGAACTTGCCGGCATAAATGAAGCCCTGGAAATCGCGGAAAAACTGGGCTTATGGGTATACAATCGGCTTAAGGCCTGCACCCCGGATACACGCCGCAAAATGTGGGCAATGTATATCGCCGGTGAGTACGGTGGGATGAACGAAGTCATGGCAAGGCTTTACCGCATTTCTCCAATGCCGGAATATCTTGAGGCAGCCCGCTTCTTTGACAACGATTTACTATTCTATCCAATGGAGAAAAACACAAACACCCTACCGGGGATGCACGGCAACCAACATGTCCCCCAAATAGTTGGCGCAGTGGAAATGTACGAACAATCTCAAGAAAAACACTATTATGACACAGCCGCTAACTTCTGGGATATTGTCACAAACAGGCATATCTATAGTATTGGCGGCCTTGGTGAAGGCGAAATGTTTAGAGACGAGTACAAAATCGCGTCTTTCTTGACAGAAAAAACAGCCGAAAGCTGCGCAAGCTATAACATGCTAAAGCTTACATCCCGCCTATTTAACTACACCGCATGTTCCAAGATGGCCGATTATTTCGAGCGTACACTTTACAACCATATTGCCGCGTCACACGACCAAAGCGGCCCTGTTGGCGGCAGTTCGTACTTTATGCCACTACTTCCAGGGGGCAAAAAGGGCTTTGATTCTATGCACAATACCTGCTGCCACGGTACGGGCCTAGAAAGCCACCTGCGCTACCAAGAGATGGTCTACACATATGAAAACGATACCCTTTATGTAAATCTTTTTGTGCCGTCGACCCTAAACTGGTCTGATAAAGGCATAAAACTTACTCAACATGACACCTATCTTACTACGCAAACAGCCGATTTATCCATCCAAGGCAATGGGACTTTCACCTTAAAGCTAAGAATCCCAGGCTGGCTAGACCAAACTCCAGAACTACAAATAGGTGGCACAAAGGCCGATTATACTGTAATTGACGGTTACGCAGCCATTACACGCAACTTCCAAGACGGCGAGAAAATAAGCTGTAAAATGCCATTTAACTTCCGCTTCGAGCCTTCCCAGGATGACCCGACCATCGGCTCTATACTATATGGCCCGCTGGTAATGGTCGCACTTAGTGACAAAGAAGACCTTCTGCCAATAGGCGGTGTAGTCCCCGAAAAAACAGCTGAGCCTTTAAAATTTACATGCGACGGGTATACCTTAGTCCCCAACTACGTCGCATGGGACACAAACTACCATGCTTATGTAAAAAAACTGTAGTGACAGCAGCAGTCCCTATTATTCGCTAAAGACTTGTTTGGCGAAGAGATTTGCAGCATAATCAACAAATTTACGATATAAAAAAACCCCTATTGTATGAAAACAACGGAGCTTTGTGCGGTTTATGTTTATTATGTAGAAATGGCAGGTTATGTAACTTACGTTTCGGGTATTTTACGCAGCAACTATTCGCCAAACAAGTCTTTTACGAACAGTTGCTGCCGCGGAGTCTATAAAGTCCCAAAAGCGGACATTTATACACTATTTATTCACCGTCATAGACGGCATAAGTAAAAGGAGGTAACAAAATGAAGAAGCTTTTAGTAGTATTGGCTGTACTGATGCTGGCAATGTTCGCCCTAACAGCATGTGGCGACGGTGATGATGCCGTTGATGCAGGCGACCCACACCCACTTGCCGGTACAGTAAACCGCTATGGTTGGGAAGTGCCAGAGCAAACCCTGCGCTTTGAGCTATTTACAGGCCAGGGCAATATGCACGACTTTAATGCCGACGAAAGAGGCGCGAGAGCCTTAAAAGACGCATGGCTACTTGAGCATATGAACGTCGTAATCGACAGAGTCATGTTTGACAACGACATGGCAAGCCAGCTTACCCTTATGCTTGTTGCCGGCGACTATCCAGAGGTTATCACCAATATGCCGGGTGCATCGGCCAGCACATTTGCTTCCCAAGGGCGCGCAATCAACTTGATGCCCTATATGGATAGCTATGGCTACAATTTTACCCGCCGTATGGGCGATTATTTAGGCCTGCTTATGACCGAAGACGGCCATCTGTACACCCTTCCCGTTAACTGGGGCGAAACCCCTAACGTAGCAGGCTGGGACTTTGGTATACGCCACGACCTATGGCTACAAACAGGCCGTCCAATCCACGACACACCGGAAGAATTTTTTGACAATCTTGTAGCGGTACTAGAGCTGCATCCAACCAACGAAGCAGGCGAACGCAGCTTTGCTATAGGCTCGCCTGGTGATGAGGGCCTAGGCCTTCTTACTGCTAACCTTACAGCCGCCGGCTTCCATGGCACAAGATACCGCCACAACCCAGACGGCACATTCACACACTGGACAGCATCACAAGAAGCACGGGATATCGCCGTGTTTATGAACAGAATGTGGCGCGAAGGTATGATCCATCCAGACTATTTGTCCATGACCTATGAAGACTATATCGCTCACCTATCCAATGGCCGTATCCTCGGTAACCTTGGCACATGGTGGCACGCATGGGTTGGCGGGCATGAAATCTGGTCTGTAGAAAATCCAGACTGGTGCACAACAGAACGTTTCATGAACGTAACCATTGCATGGCCAGGTACCCCCAAAGATCAAACACGCTTACTAACCTACAACTTCATCGGCGCAAACCGCGCAATCATTACAGACCAAACAGACCAAGCAAGCGACATCCTTCGCTTTATCAACTGGCAAGCAAGCGAGCTTGGTAACATGATCACAGGTTGGGGTCCCCCAATGGAATCCAACAACTGGGATATCGCACCAGATGGCACATGGCTTGTATGCGACAATATCATGAATATCGCCCAGAAAAACATCTATTTCCATGAAGTGCGCATGAACCATGCCGCCAATATGTATAACATCGCCGTAAACGGTGGATGGTTCCGTACAGATGGCCGCAGCAACTTTGACATGATTGACCCCCGCGTAACCCGCGTGTCCATCTGGGACTACTGGCCGGTTGACCCAACAACAGGCGAGTTTGCGGACGAAGGCATTAATATTGCATGGGGTTACTACAGGGCACCCGCTTTTGACGCGACCCTTTACACCGTAGTATGGGATACAGACTCACAAGTACACCTTAACAATACAAGCATCTATGGAAACGAACGCACATGGTGGGCAGAAATCTTAACAGCAGGCTCGGAAGCAGACGCTCTTGCGGCACTTGACAGGGCCGCAGCACACGCCGAGACACTAGGCGTGCGCGATGTAGAGCTGTTCTTCCAAGAGCAAATGGCTACCAATCGTGCCTTGCTAGGAAACTAGTATGGCTGCCCAAGCGACAAGCACGCGCCCCTCTCGAAGTAGATTCGAGAGGGGAGTTGCGCGCTTTAAACGTGAATCCGGCCTATGGATAATATGCGGTGTTGCACTTGCGCACTTGTTTATCTTCGCATATATACCAATGGCCGGTATTGCAATCGCCTTTGTTAACTTTGTGCCCGGGCGCGACTTTTTTGATTCGCCCTTTGTGGGACTGCAATTTTTTAGGCAGTTTTTAGCCCTGCCGGACTTTATGCGCATCCTTAGAAACACCTTGGTCATAAGCGGGCTTAACATGACAATTGGTTTCGTGGCACCGATTATATTCGCGTTGCTTCTTACAGAGCTTACACACAAGCATTATAAGAAGATTGTCCAAACCATTTCATACCTACCTCACTTTGTGTCATGGGTAGTTGTCGCAAGTATCATGACCACACTACTTGGGCATCAAGGTGTTATTAATGAGCTATTACAGCGCTTTGGTTTTACGGATAGTGCGATACCTTTCCTTAACTCCCAACAATTGTTTTGGCCTATTATGATTACGGCCAATGTATGGAAGGGCGTAGGCTGGGGCGCAATCATTTACCTCGGTGCAATCGCAGGTGTGGACCAAGAGCTGTACCAGGCCGGAGCGGTAGATGGCCTTGGCCGTTTTGGTAGGGTATGGCATGTAACTATCCCGGCAATTATGCCAACGGTTATACTGCTGTTTATCCTGGGGATTGGCAATATCCTTTCCACAGGATTTGAGTACCAGCTATTAATTGGTACGCCCCTTACAAGGGAGCGTTACGAAGTTGTTGACACATTTGTTTTCCGCTACGGTATCATGCTTGGGCGTTTCTCATTTGCCGCTGCCGCAGGGCTTATGAGATCGGTTATTGCCCTTATTTTGGTACTGACAGCCAACTTTGTGGCCAAAAAGGCTGCCGACATTTCTATCATATAGGGGGCTAATGCAATGTTAAAAGAAAGAAAAACGCGCATGTCCCATAAATCGGGGGTTGCACCCTATCTTAGAAATGGGCTTGGCGGTAAGATTTTTAATGTGTTTTTATATTCTTTTATGCTGTTGTTCTCATTTATAATGATTTACCCCTTCTGGAACCAGATGGTGATTTCATTAAATCAGGGCTTAGATACCCAGCGTGGCGGGTTATACTTTTGGCCCAGGATATGGACAACAGAGAACTTTAGGTTTGTGTTTAACAGCGCGGGGCTTATGCGGGGTACGGTGGTATCCGTTGCGCGCTCTGTCGTTGGTACGGCAACCCATGTTGTAGCAACGGGCCTTCTTGCCTACGCTATAAGTGTGCAAGGCTTTTCGGGCAGGCGTATTGTTAGGATTGTGTTCCTTGCGTCAATGTACTTTGGCGGCGGGCTGATTCCTTTCTATCTTGTGATCCTCAACCTTGGGTTACTTAACACATTCCATATGTACTGGCTACCCGGCATGTTTGGTGCGTTTCATATGCTACTCATTGCCTCCTATATCCAAGGCCTTCCGGATTCTATGGCAGAGTCCGCAAGGATTGACGGTGCTGGCGAGTTTACAATTTTCTTTAGGATAATCTTGCCCCTTGCGCTGCCGGTTATTGCTGTTGTAAGTATCATGACAGCGGTAGGCCATTGGAATAGCTGGTTTGATGTAATCGTGTTTAACCCCGCCGGCAACTGGGATACCCTGCAAGTCCATCTAAGGCGTATACTAATGGAGGCAGAGCTTGCCGGTCAGTTGCTTTTGGATCAGCAGCAGCAAGAAGCTATGCGTAACCTAACTACGGCGTCTGTAAGAGCGGCGACGACTATGATAGTTACCATCCCGATTGTATGTGTTTATCCTTTCTTCCAAAAATATTTTGTTGGTGGGATAACGCTGGGTGCCGTAAAGGGATAGGCCGGTTATGGCTCCGGGCGCGTATAAATATTTTATTAAACAGTCAAGCAAAACATGGGGCGTCGGAAACGGCGTCCCGCTTTGTATAGTCATTCACCTTTAAAATCGCCCCAAGGCGGCGAGGATTTTTGCCGCTAGACAAGGAAGTGCCGACGCGGCTTGTGCAGTGGCACTAAGGCAAGCAAGGAGGTGCTGACGCAGGATTGCGGTAAAAAGACCGACGCATTGGGGCGGTTTTAAAGGTGAATGACTATATACAGAAAGGGTGTATTTATGGACGATAAAAAAGAAAAAAAGCCGTCATATTACTTCAACGGCCCACTGGTTAACGCACGGGTCGCAGGCGGAGGGTTAGCATCCCTTAAGCCGGGGCCCGCTCAAGCCGGGATGAAAGAAACAGAGTTTGTTTTGCCGGGTCAGACATTTGGCGCGGTAGACATTGTTTGGCAACAAGATAACAAAGAAGGTAGCAAAGGGGGCAATATCAACCCGGGCAGCAACTGGGAGGACACGCCTCCATGCTATGACGGGCTATATGGCAGCTTTGCCAGCAGTGCCCGTGATGGCACATTGGATGTTGATGTTTGTTTTGCGCTAAAAAATGACGCGATAATCCAAACTGTGCAAATTAAAAATATATCTGATGCGCCTGTGACCCTTATGGATGTCAGCTACAGCTTCCATGGTAATGCGGACTTTAAATTTGGCAATAGTATCGGCGACAAGGTAATCGGCCATCATTTTATTTCGGACCATGGCTCGCATTTATTGTTTATACGTTGCGATGGGCTTGGGCCATATATGCTGATAATGCCTCAAGACGGCACAAAACTGGAGTATTTTGACCAAGGGGCAGAATCCGCACCAGGTGCCGGGCATCTGCGAGGCGGATTTAGGGCTTACGCGCTTTCTGCCGCAGCGGTAAAAAAGGCAGAAGGAAGTGTCATGCCAACACCCGGCTCATCCATGGTACTTGAAGCAGGCAAAACGGTTACCCACAGATTAAAATATGTATGGGCTGCTAACAACGCCGATGCACGCAAGCAACTTGTAGCACATGGGTTACTTGATATAGACGTTGCGCCTGGGCTTACGGTACCCGCAGGCAGCCTTGTTTCAATGTCGGTTAAAGGCCTTTGGGATGATATAGAGTTTGAGTATCCTAAGGAAGCCGAGCCTATCAGTAAAACCCATACAATGACCCCTACAGAAGCCATTACAAAAACCGCAAGCCCCTGCTGCAGTGTGGACGCATCCTCAACCATATTAAAGTTTAAGCTTAACAAACTTGGCGAAAACAAACTTGCGATCCTATACGATAAAGGCCGCCGCCGTATGGACGTCACATTCTTTGTAACCCAAGACATCAAGACCCTAATACAAAAACGCGGCGCGTTTATCGCTGCAAAGCAGCATAAAGACGAAAGCCTATGGTACAACGGCCTGCTTGCGGAGCATAATAACCGCACAGGCGCACTCCTTGGCCCCGACAACTACGATGATATAGGGGGCTGGCGCATATACGAGGTAACCTGCGACGACCCAGGGCTTTCAAAGCCGGCCTTTCTTTCTGGCAAGCTAGCAGAATACCCAGTGGCCGAAGAAGTTGCCGCGCTGGACTTGTATATAGAAAAATTTGTATGGGGTGGCCTGCAAAACACAACAGAGGAAGCCTATCCATATGGGATATACGGGATACCCGACTGGAAGCAAAACCGCGAAAGCAAGGACGAAGGCCTAGGCGGCAAGCTGCATATTTGGCGGATATATGACTACCCCCATATAGCAATTACCTACTTTAATATGTATCGCATAGCCAGAGACTTCCCAAATATGCCTCTGACCCACGATGCAATAACATACCTAGTACGGGCAAGGGACACCGCCATTGCAATGTTTACAATCCCCATGGATTTAACAAGATGGGATGCCCGCAACACCGGCCTATATAACGAAATCTGCTATGAAGATATAATTGAGGCATTAAAAACAGAAGGTTTAAAGTACGACCAGCTGCAACGTCACTGGGACAGAAAAAGCCACTACTTTGCGGTAGAATGCACCGATTTATTCGGCTCGGAATATCCCTTTGACACAACGGGCTTTGAATCCACCCATATCCTAGCAAAGCGCGCACTAAAACTGGCTGATAGCGAGGTAAAAGAAAACCAACATCGCCCACCACTTACCAGGGAACTAGCACTGCGCTTTATGGAAAACCAAATGGCCTGCAATATAGCCACAAGAGGCGTACTAGAGCCTGCATACTACTGGTATGGCAGCGACTACCGCTCGAATAACACGGCCTACACTCTAAGCTATATGTCACAAATGGGAGGCTGGGCAATCCTAGACTACGCCCTATACTACGCCAGCAACCCATACGAACTGCTGCGGCTGGGCTATGGCTCACTGCTAAGTTCATGGGCATTGGTAAACACAGGGTACTGGTTCCCAAAAGACCAACACGACGGCGCGGCCTGCGGCGGTTTCGAGCCCCTTTCAAAAAGCAAAACATGGCTTGGCCAAGATTTACTGGGCGGGCCATGGTACTACTCTTGCGAGATTGACCTAGGCTTCTGCGGCGCACTGCGGGGTGCGGCCACAATTTTAGCCCAAGACCCGGAGTTTGGCCTTATTTGCTATGGCGGCACACTTGACGGCAATAAAGTCACCTGCGAAGACGGCATTAACCGCCGCTTTCATATGGTGATGCCCGAAGGGCGTATGCATATCACAATGGATAAAGGCCGCTTTAAAGGCCCGATTACACTGGATGACGGCAAGGTATCCTTTAAAATCGACCCACGTGGCGTAGCAGGCAATATCACGCTATGCATTACATCCGATGGCTACGGCGGCGTGCAGGCAAACGATGCCAAGGCCTGCGATGGTGAAGAACTTGTGCTTACGCTGCCATGTGATGGCGGGGTGCAGGCTGTTGATGTTTTGGCACATCGGTTGTCAAAACCGCCGTGTGGAGTATCGGCTATGTAAAGGGAGGCTTTGTAAGCCTACCCGGTCACACAGGAGTCTGCTTTGCTATAGTGCTTACAGCGGCGAAAACCGCGGAAGCGGGTTGGAGGCTTTTTTAGCACATGTTACGGCTGATGTTGTAAAGCCACTAGCGGGGAAAATGCTGTCTGCCTTCGGATTGTCATCCGGGCAGACTGCGTTTTCCCGTCGCCAGAGTCATTACAACGCCTCCACAGGTACTAAAAAAGCCTCCAACCCGCTTCTGCTGCCTACCGCTTGCAAGACTATATTAAAACATGCCTGCCTGTGCGTTGTGAAGGCATTTATCCAAGTGCCTCGTAGATAAACTGTACCCCAGATAGTGAACACCATCAAAAGGTAAATCATCCAAGCGTCCCTAAAACGAGGACACGGTGCAGCCTTTAAGGCGGACACACCCGCCAAGAAATCGGACGATTTGCCAGCCATTTTACGCCACAAATGGCAAAATAATAACCTTTATCAAAAATGGAAAAACCCCAAATTCCAAGGTTTTTTGCATGCCAACCGTGCTTTTTGGATATATATGTCAATTTTTTTTCTTTGCACAGCCAAACTATGTCAATGCAGTCATTACAATAATAACCCAACGCAGCACATGCATAGCGCACAAGCAGGCTATGTTTTCATATAGACTTACATGTGGTAGGCAGCATTTTCCCCGACAGAAGCTTTACAACATCAGCGGTCACATGTGCGAAAAAAGCGTTCAACCTGCTTCTGCGGTTTTCGCCGCTGTAAGCCTATATCAAATTAAACCCAAGTGCTCCGAGACTACTGGCCTTTTGGTATGAGGAAACATGTCGCATAATTTAAATAGGAGCGAAAGATATAATGTACATAAGACATATGACAATACGTGATTACGAGCAGGTCTATTCCCTTTGGATAAGCACTCCAAATATGGGCTTAAATAATGTTGATGACTCTAAAGAGGGTATACAAAAATATCTGTTGCGAAACCCAACCACTTGCTTTGTAGCTGAACAAAACGAAAGAATTGTTGGTGTAATATTAAGCGGTCACGATGGGCGCAGAGGCTACATACACCATTTAGCGGTATCATGTAATTGTAAGAGACAAGGAATCGGAACTGGGCTCGTAAACGCCGCTATGCTTGCACTTGAAAAAGAAGAGATAACCAAGGTCGCATTTGTGGTTTTTGAAAAAAACCAAAGTGGAAACATATTTTGGGAAAACCTTGGATTCACCGTTAGAAATGATTTAGTCTATCGCAATAAAGCTATATCAGAATTGATTCGACACGACACGTAACTTCTTAGAAGACCGTTGCTTCGGGGCGGTTTTTAGGGGGAATGATTATAAAAACGAGAGCTCGCGCTTTTTATGCGCTTGCTCTCGTTTTCTTAGGTGGCTTTATTAGCGTCTCTGTTCGATAAAGAAATGCTTCTGGCCTACTTTGTCTTATCGGTTGCTACTCCTAAATAAATCTCCGGGTAGGGAATAAGGCCTTTCAAGCACATGCCATGGCAGTTCTGGACGGATTAATGATGTCCAGGTTTCGTGGCGGTTATTTGCATTCATTGTATAGTTATGAGAGTTGCTGGCCTCTTGGATATACAGATAGTACCAAGTGCGCCTATCCATGTTATCGGGGAAGGTTACCATGCCGGGCAGAAGGTCGTGTTCGGTTTCTGGCAGGCGGTTTAGCATACGGTTGAACAGTGCGGCGGCTTCGGCTCTTGTGGCCACTTGGTTTGGACGGAAGTAACCGTCCGCGCCTACTGTGCTTGTTATCCAGCCGTTTGCCGCGGCAGTATTGATATAACCTGCTGCCCAGTGTCCTTCCAGGTCATTAAATGCAGGAGTACCGGTTGTAGTGGGTGCAGCACCGCTCTTGCGTACTACTGAAACGGCAAGCTCTGCCCTGGTGATATGTCTTTGGGGCTGGAATGTGCCGTCGGGCATACCGGTAAATATTCCTGCGTTTGTTACTGTGGATATTGCGTTATTAAACCACTGGTTAAGGGAAACATCCGGGAAGGGGTTTTGCTGCGCCCAGTAGTGCGCCCTATCGGTGTGAGGCATCAGGCGGAAAATGATAGTGGCAATGTGGGCACGAGTTAGAGGGTTATGGGGTCTTACATATCCGTCATGGAAGCCGATTATAAATGCGTAATGGGCGCGCCTTGTAGCGTAGTAGTGGGGTGTTGACTGGCGAATTGTTACATGCATATAGCCGTCCGCGTCTATATAAACGTGTACAACTTCATAGCCTTGGGGCGGGATAACCGCTGTGTTTTCGCCGAAGAAGTTGTTGCCCGGTGGCGGCGGGATTACTACCACTATACTGTCGCCGTCTGGGCCTGGCGTTGAGTTATCCGGGCCTGGGAGTACGGGCACTTCCGGTACCTCGCTTGGCCTTGGGGTTGAGGTGGGGCGTGTGAAGCCGCCTGGTCTTGGGGTTGTTGTTGGGTATGGAGATGGGGTTGGGTATGGTGGGTGTTGGGTGCCTGT
>Ga0123355_10013066_pt1 | contig 12897 bp, 14 predicted proteins | sample TergutEmb28metaG_3_FD_89872 | JGI IMG/M metagenome (GOLD analysis project Ga0123355, IMG submission 89872) | Embiratermes neotenicus P1 segment gut microbial communities from Petit-Saut dam, French Guiana - Emb289 P1 | ecosystem: Host-associated > Arthropoda: Insects > Digestive system > Gut ... | reverse complement strand
TTCTCCCAATGAAGTGTGTGCGACAAAGGAAAACAGACGTTGAAACTCCCAAACCGAACAACCCACAAATTTTGAGGCTGTTTCTAATTTAATTTCGCCGGTCAAATTCTCCTCAATGTAATCAAGCGACTGGTTCATTTTTGTTTGCCAATCCATTTACTCACCTCCTGACCCTATCATAGCAGTAAAGGATTATATCAGCTTTGCTTTTTTTGTAGTTTTCAGCAAATGTCGTTTAGTGATTATCTGCGCTGTATTACACTTTTTTAACAGGTCTTAATACTTGAGTACCCTCTTGTTGCCGGGTCAAAGTTCCAAGCCAAATCATGCACCATCTGCATTACTTCGCTATTATCCTCAGGATATATAAACGGCGGATGTGCGAATACAATGTAGTAACTTCCCGGAAATTCACGAAGTTCAAAGCCTTCGGGTATTTTTCCCGAATAATCTAACGGAACACCAAGCCCGTAAAAATAATTGCGTTTACCATCTTTCCATGTCCATCCCGCAGTATGCGCCGTTGGGTTTCCATCATTTTACCACGCCTTCAAACGATATTAGCAGATGACGCTATCATAGCAGGCACATGTGATTTAGTTTCGTTAAAGTTGTGTCAAAGTTGTAAATTCGTTGTGGAGGGATTAAAAAAATGGCTACTCTTGCGAGTAGCCCAGACTGAAGACAGTCTCAATATATTGTGTTTTTACTTTTGTTCCTCAACCAGACGGGCGTATAGTCCGTCTTTTTTAATTAGCTCGTCGTGTGAGCCAATTTCCGCAACAATTCCGTTATCCATAACCACAATTTTGTCCGCTGTTTGTATATTTACCAAATTATGCGTGGTTATCAAAACAGTATGGTCGGTGCGCAAACTCTCTATCGTATCCATTACAAATTTCTCACTATCAGCATCCAGCGCACTGGTTGCTTCATCAAAAACAAGAATTTCTGATTTACGGCACAATGCGCGCGCTATAGCAATGCGTTGTTTTTGTCCGCCGGATAGGCTTGCACCTTTTTCTCCACAGGCTGTGTTATACCCGCCGGGCAATTCACTTATGAAATCATGCGCAAATGCACGTTTTGCTGCCGCTTCTATTTGCTCCTGTGTGGCTTCACCCTGTGTGCCTAGTGCAATATTCTCACCAATGGACATGTCAAACAGCTTGCAGGTTTGGTCTACATAGGAAAAATGCTTGCGCCATTCAAACAAGCGGGTAGGGGAGAATGAAAGATTTCCGACTTTCATGTTTAGCTCTTCACGCTCGTACAAACCCATAATGGTACGCAGTAATGTAGATTTTCCGCTACCGGATGGCCCCACAACGGCTATCATTTCATTTTTGCCAATGGTTAAGTTAATATTTTTTAATGCATCGTCTGTGCCGTTTTTATACGCAAAAGAAAGATTATCCAATGTAATTGTATAATCGCCATCAAACACGTAATCTTCTTGTGCTTTTTGCGGCGTTCCGGCGGCATCAATGATGCCAAAAACTCGTTTTGCTGCAACAATAGGCGGTTGTAAATTTGCATAGATGGTACCAAATTGCGCAATGGACATGGTGATAGAACTCACAATAGGAAAAATTATCATAAGTTCGTGCAACTGTAACTCTTGGATAGAAACAAGCCAGCCGCCGAAACCAAAGATAAACACAAGACTTAACCAGCCTTCTACAGTGGTAAACAAACTCTGTAGCATACCTATAAACGCCTGCCTAAAGGCGATTTTTTTTAGCTTGCCATTCTCTATATCAAAAAGCCTTAACGATTGCGGTTGTCTGCTGAAAGCACGGATTGTAAGTGCCCCGGCAAAAATATTGCTCATCGCTTTGACGCTATCTGCATTGGCTTCGAGTTGTTTTTTACCCAACTTTGCCAGCGGTTTGGCCAAACTCAATTGCAAAAGAAAAACCACCGCGCCTACAAAAATGGCACCAAGCCCCAGCCGCCAATCGATAACAAAAATAGCTACGCCGGAAAAAACAACGGCAATAACCAAAGACAGCACGGCAGATATTCTATCGCCAAAAATATCTGTTGCCGTAGAAAGGTCTGTATTTATGGCGGCAATACCTTCGCCCGTGTGTGATTCTTTTTCAATGCCCGCACGCATAAATGCACTAAATAAGTGCAACCCCATATCTTTAGAGCCATAAGCATTTGCTACTACATAGGCATAAACACCAACGCCAAGCACTAGCATGATACCCAAAAGCATAAATGCCATATCTCTGATGGCTGTAATAACAATAGACATTTGCCCCATAACAATGCCTTCCGTAACGCCGCCAAGAAACAGTCCGCTTATAAAGGGGAAAATAAACATTTGGGAGCTATACAGCACAGTGCCTATAATGTAAAGAAACAAATAAGGGCGAATATATCTAAAGGTTCTGAAAAATGCTTGTTTATCCGTCATGGCGCACCTCACTTATTCTACCATTTTCCATAGTGATAACTTGGTCACAAAAATCTATTGCACGGCTGCGGTGCGCAACCATTATTACTGTTTTATCGTTGGAAATATGCGACAGGCTCTTGAAAATTTCGGCCTCAGTTGTGGGGTCTAGGGAAGATGTAGCCTCATCAAACAGGATAATTGGCGCATCGCGATAGAATGCGCGTGCCAAGGCAATACGCTGTTTTTGCCCACCAGAGATATTTTCGGCAGATTCATTTAGCACGGAGTTGAATTTGTCTGGCAAAGATTCTATAAATTCAAGAATACCGGCATCCCGGCAGGATTTTTCTAACCGCTCTAAGTCCAAAATTCTGTTGTCGCCGGTTATGTTGGCTAAAATACTTTCTGGGAATAGGAAGCTATCTTGCGGAACATACGAGAAACTTTCCCGCAAAGAGGATAGGGGAATATCAGAAATATTCTGCCCCCAAAGTGACATTTTGCCCTCAGTTGCTGGATACAAGCCAAGAAGTAGCTTTAGCACTGTAGATTTTCCACTGCCGCTACCGCCAACAAAGGCAACCTTACTGCCCCGCTTGATTTCAAAGCTAACATTATCTAAAACTCTGCGATTTTCTTCTTCGCTGGTTGCATGGGCGAGCAGTTCGGGTTTTGAACGATCAGCCCTGTTGGAAGGATAGGCGAGAAGGAGATTATTTGCCGCTATTGCTATATCTGTAAGAGGCAATGCTCCGTTTGTAGTTAGGTCTTCTGTTTCGCCATCTGTACTGTTTAGCAGACGTTCAGCACCTGCGGCGTTTGTTTGCACGTCTGTTTGGCGTTGGCTTAGCATGCTAAGGAAACCTCCGGCATTGCTGGCAAGCCCTAAAAATGCGATAAATTCTGCAAGCGTAAAGGCATTATCGGCATCTATAACCCTGCTTGCCGCAATGGCTGTTACTACCAAAAGAGGTGCCATCGTTGCAAGCATGCCTGCCAAAACTAAAGGCAACATAGCACCGGCAAGGGATTTGTTTGCTTTTACTACTTTGTCATAGAAAATGCCGGCTCTTTTTTGCAAAAAGTTCTCTAACGAGTATGCAGCAACGGTGGAAGTGTTTTGCAGGGAGTCGTTAACCATTGCGTTACGTTCTTCTACGGCTTTTAGCCTAAGGCCTTCCTTTTTTTGAATAGGCAATGAAATAAGCACCTGCATAATAATAAGCACAGGAAACGATGCGAAAAATATAAGTGTAAGCGATAAATTGATAAATAACATGTATCCAAACGTGATAAGCATGGTAAGAATGTTTGCAAACATCTGCAAACCGCCGTTTGCAACAAGCTGCACTGCGGCGGGTAAGTCGTTGGAATAAACAGAAAGCGATTCGCCACTATTTACACCTTCAAATTTGGAAAAGGGGCGGCGCAGAAAGAACTTGGCGAAATTATCACGGAATCTGTATCCAGCGTGTCCCGCAAAGCGCCCTAAAAATAGTGCCGATGCCGCCGCTGCTAACGCCTGTATCGCAAATATGCCTGTTACAATAAGCAAAAAGTGTAACAGAACAGTAGTATCTCCTACAAGTGCAGCCTCACCCATGTCACCGGCCAAACGTGTCATAACAACTTCTGCGCCGGCAGCAATAGCTGTCATAAGTAGGAAGAAGATGAGGAAACCTATGTACGGTTGCCGCTGGGCTTTTAATGTTTTGAAAAAGAATTTCATTTAGTAACCTCCAAGGGGTTTAATAGAGTTCTAATTTATGTACGAGAGCGTGCAAAGGTAGTCTTTGCTTACACAAAAAGTGTGTGTAGCATAAAATTGTTACACACACTTTGCTGAATTTTATAAACCTTTTAACCTGTTGTACTCTGCTTCTACGGGGTCGGGTTTTTCTGTTTTGATAAAAACACGACGTATTTTTGATGCCATTGTTGGCACATAATATTTTACCAATCTGTAAAATATCCAACATCCCCAGGCGAGCATAACACCCATTAACACATACCAAAACGGTGGTGTGTACAGACGAGTAAAATAACTGCTAACATTGTTAATGAAATTGGTTGCTTCCCAGTGATTGGACGTGCTTACACCACGCTGAATGCGTTCCCAATGTGGGTGAGGTAGAATGCTTATTACAGTCTGATAGAAGATGCCTAAGACTGGCCAAGCTACAATGTACGCTAAAAAGTGTTTAAGCAGGTTTCTTTTGTTTCTGACGTTTTCTTTTGCTTTGTAAAGCAGAAGGGCGTCTGGCTCCACTAGCTCTGGAGCGTAAGTAACCCCTGCTGGGGCTGGATTGTTAGAATTTTCATGCGTCATTTTAGTTTCCTCCTTGATAGTTGGTGAGGAATCCGTGACATCCAGTATCATTTGCAGTGTTTGCCCTTCTATAACCCAGCGGGCTTTGTTTTTTATAACAAGCTGCTTGGCGCGACGAGGGTACAAACTACCAATTTTATTGTTGTTTTGGTCAAGTAAAATAATTTCTTTGATAGGTATCACGGCTCCCTTAGATTAGAGTTATATAAAGGCTGCTATGCTGTTTTTTCGGGAGAGTGGGGTGCCTGCCCCAATGTTGCGGGTTTGCTATGCTGTTATTTTCTCCGTTTGGGTGCCAGCCCCGGATGCATGGGCGAGCAGTTCGCGTAGCGAACGTCCAGCCCAGTTATGCAGCCATTATTTTTTGCCGAAATTACCAAGTACCGTTACAACATTGCCGCTAACAGTAGCTAAACCACCATCTACTTTTAACGTGGTTAACTCGCCGTTTTCAGTTACACGTAATTGCCCTTTGCCTAATGCCATTGTACAGGGCAAACGCCCGGGCAAAACGCCAAGCTCGCCCGTGGTGCAAGGGATTACTACCATGTCTGCTGTTTCCGGTAGTTCTTTTTTTATGTTCCCTGTTTGGGAAATAATTTTTACAGTTAGTTTTTTATCCATCAAAAGCTCCTTATGCACGAGGACGGATTTTGTTCTTATTGGCGGAGCACGTCTACGTTTTGTTTTTTTTGTAAAAGGCTGTGCCACGGGCTGTGCCCGCATGGTGGTTGATACCGCTTGTGGGGCGGGGTTTTAAGCTTTCAACCAAAACGACAAAACTCTTTGGGATTTCGGGGCAAGTCTGGAATGACGGGTTTGTGTGTTACTTCAATGACGCCTCATACTCTGCACGCACTTCGTCTATCGTACCTTTGTTAAGGAACATACCCTCGGGTATTTCGTCATGTTTGCCCTCAATAATTTGCTTGAAACCTTCTATCGTATCGCTTAGGCGCACATATTTGCCCGGGATAGATGTAAATTTCTCTGCAACAGTGAACGGTTGCGATAAGAAACGTTGAATACGCCTTGCGCGTTCTACAACCAATCTATCTTCGTCGGAGAGTTCGTCCATACCTAGGATGGCAATAATATCTTGTAAATCTTTATATCTTTGCAAAATCCGCTGTACTTCGCGGGCTACGTTGTAGTGGTCTTCGCCAACTATGCTTTTTTCTAACATGCGAGAAGTAGATGAAAGCGGGTCGATAGCCGGGTAAATGCCCATTTCTACAATGGCGCGGGAAAGCTCTGTGGTTGCATCCAAGTGGGCAAAAGTAGTAGCTACAGAAGGGTCGGTATAGTCGTCGGCGGGTACGTAAATGGCTTGAATAGATGTGATGGAGCCTTCCTTAGTAGAGGTTATGCGTTCTTGCAACGCCCCAACTTCCGTTGCTAGTGTAGGCTGGTAACCTACAGCAGAAGGCACACGTCCAAGCAAGGCAGAAACTTCCGAACCTGCTTGTACGAAACGGAAAATATTATCAACAAACAGCAGAACATCTTGATGGGAAATATCGCGGAAATACTCTGCAATGGTTAGCCCTGTGAAGCCAACACGCATTCTTGCACCCGGCGGTTCGTTCATTTGGCCAAACACAAGTGCGGCTTTGCTTAAAACGGGCGAGCCGTCTTTTAGTGTAGAGTTTTTCATATCATTATACAGGTCAATACCTTCACGTGTGCGTTCGCCAACGCCTGTAAAAACGGAAAGACCGTCATGTGCTGTGGCTATATTATTAATAAGCTCCATTATAATAACAGTTTTGCCAACGCCCGCACCGCCAAACAAGCCAATTTTCCCGCCCTTTGCATAAGGGCAAAGGAGGTCAACGGCTTTTATCCCTGTTTCCAAAATTTCTGCATTGGCTGTTTGCTCTGCAAAGCCGGGAGCTTTGCGGTGGATAGACCATTTGTCACGGCTTGCCACTTCACCTGCATTATCTATTGGGCGGCCAAGTACGTTTAGCATGCGCCCCAAAGTTTCTGGCCCAACGGGTACGGAAATTGGCGCGCCTGTGTCTATGGCGGCCATGCCGCGTACAAGCCCGTCTGTAGAGTCCATAGCTATGCAACGCACAACGTTGTCGCCTAGGTGTTGGGCAACCTCTAACACAATGGAATCCGCGTTGTCGCGAGGGATTTCTATTGCGCTGTAAAGGGCGGGTAGGCCGTTTTCAAAACGCACGTCTAATACTGCGCCCATTATTTGTACTATTTTGCCTGTGTTCATATTTGGACTCCTTACTGCAATGCATTCGCACCGCTTACAATCTCGGTTATTTCCTGGGTAATAATACTTTGCCGCTGACGATTAAATTGCAAAGTCAACTTTTCTATAATATCAGACGCATTTTTGGTGGAAGAATCCATACTGGTCATTCTAGCGGCATGCTCGCACAGTTCTGCAGAAGATATTGCCGCTTGCAAAAAGATGTTTAAGTATAACGGCATAGCACTTTCTAAAACGGTAGCAAGGTCGGGCTCAAATTCCATAAATGCGTTTGTGTGTTCTCGTTCATCAGGGCGGGAGAAGAAGCCTAAGTCTTCCCACTTCTCTTTTGGCTTTAAATTATCGGCTAAACATTTGCGCAAGTATGCCGGGTCAATTGGCAACACTTTTCTTACAATAGGCTCCAGATTTAATACCGTTACAAACTTTGTGTATACAATATAAACTTCGTCTACATCGCCATTGGTGTATAAATCTACAATGTAACCGGAAAGGTCTTCTGGTGCATCGGTTGTATTAAAATTGCGCCTTTTTAGATAATCCCGCCCTTTTGTACCAAGCGTGATAACCAGCGGTTCTTTGTTTCGCTTCGCGGCATGTGCTATAAATTCTTTACATACATTAGAATTGTATCCACCGCACAAGCCGCGGTCGCCTGTAATAACGATATAGGCGGCTTTTTTTGCATCATTGTGCTGCTGGAGTAGGGGGTGTTCCGCTACTTCCGGCTGTTTGGCAATGCTATATGTTATCTCAAATGTTGCATAGGCCATCTTGCCAACCTGTGCCAAAGCAGTACGTGCCTTTTGCAGTTTGCTGGTAGCAACAAGGTTCATAGCCTTTGTAATTTGAGAAATATTTTTAACAGTTAAACGCCTGCGCTTTATGGCCTTCATATTTGGCATGGTTATATCCCCTTGTAACTGCCTTTAAAGGCCATAAATGCATTCCAAATATCCTCTTCCATATCATCAATTTTCTTCCGTGAACGGATTGTTGACAATATATCCGGGTGATTATCTTCAAAATATTTTAGGAAATCCTCTTCAATTTGCCCGATGTTCTCTATGTCAAAGTCGGCGAAGAATCTTTTAGATATAGCAAAGAACACCAGTACTTGTTGCTCTACCGGCAGTGGAGAATTTTGCGGTTGTTTTAAAGTTTCTACTATGCGTTTACCCTGGTTTAGACGCTCCAATGTGTCTTTCGTAAGGTCGGAGCCAAACTGGGCGAATGATTCTAATTCCCTAAACTGAGCCAACTCTAAGCGTAGTGGACCCGCCAAGCGTTTCATAGCAGGGATTTGTGCCGCGCCGCCAACACGGGAAACAGAAAGCCCCGGGTTAATAGCAGGGCGGATACCTTTATTAAACAGCTCGGACTCAAGGAAAATTTGTCCGTCTGTAATGGATATAACATTGGTTGGAATATATGCGGAAATATCTCCCGCTTGGGTTTCGATAATAGGCAATGCAGTTAGTGTGCCACCGCCACGTTCTTCTGTTAAACATGCCGCGCGCTCTAATAAGCGTGAATGTAAATAGAAAACGTCACCCGGGTAGGCTTCGCGCCCTGGTGGACGGCGCAACAAAAGGCTGAGCGCACGGTACGCAACCGCATGCTTGGAAAGGTCATCGTACACTACAAGTACGTCACGGCCTTCTTCCATCCATTCTTCGCCAATGGCGCAACCGGCGTATGGCGCAATATATTGCATTGGTGCAGTATCAGCCGCAGATGCAGACACAATGCATGTATATTCCAATGCACCGTTTTCTTCCAAGGTACGTGCAACCCTTGCAACTGTAGATGCCTTTTGCCCAATGGCTACGTAAACGCAGTACACGCGGCTATCTTTTTCGCCAGGTGCAGGTTTACCAATTTTATTATTAATGTTTGCTTGGTTTATGATTGTATCAATGGCTATGGCTGTTTTGCCTGTTTGCCTGTCGCCAATTATAAGTTCACGTTGGCCGCGGCCAATCGGAATCATAGAATCTATGGCTTTTATACCTGTTTGTAGAGGTATGTTAACTTCCCGCCGCTCTATTACGCCGGGGGCGATACGCTCTACAACACGGGTTTTGTTTGTGAAAATAGGGCCCTTATTATCAATAGGCGCACCTGTAGGGTCTACAACGCGGCCTAAAAGTGCGTCGCCAACGGGTACTTCTGCTATGCGTCCGGTGCGTTTAACTGGGTCGCCTTCGCGTATATGGTCGTCTGCACCCAGTAAAACCGCGCCAATGCTGTCTTCGTCTAGGTTTAATGCAATGCCAAAAATGTTCCCAGGGAATTCCAATAATTCGCCACTCATAGCGTTGTTTAAGCCAAATATACGGGCAATGCCATCGCCAACATGTATAACACTGCCTGCCTCGGAAACATCCATTTTTACGGAATAGGCTTTTATTTGCTCTTTTATAACGGAGCTAATTTCGTCCGGTCTTAAAATCATATAATTCGCTCCTTCATGTTCCTAAGCAGGGTTTTTGCAGTGCGGTCTAAATAGTAGCCATCTACTTGAATGCTCATGCCGGCAATTCTAGCAGGGTCAACAACGACATATAACAAAACTTGCTTTCCAAACCTTTGCGAAAGTTTTTTTGTCAAAATATCTTCCTGCTCCGGGGTTAGCTTTACGGCAGAAATAACTTTAGCCCGGATAATCCCAAGCTCAAGTTTGATTCTATTAAAAAGTTTTGTAAGGGTACGATAAATAAAGGCTTCACGGTTTTTTGCTATTGCTAACTTTAGAAAACCAATAATATGCTCGTTCACATGCCCTGTAAAAACTTTATCTACAAACGCATTTTTCTCCGCAGAAGAGATAAGCGGATGCGTAAGAATTTTCAAGCCGCCTTCTTGCTTTAAATATCGCAGCGCAAAGGGGCCAACTTGGTCGTGCCATTCTTGCATTTTGCCGCTTTCTAACGCTAGGCGGAATAGGGCATATGCATAACGGTCGCTTAAATTTGCCATATGTTCCGCCTCCTAATATGGCCTAAACGCCGTATTTTCAAGTTCTGTTAGGGATTCATTAAACAGGCGGTCGTGGTCTTGTTTGTTAATGGTGGCGGATACAAGTTTTTCTGCCATGTCTGTTGCTATGTCAATGATTGCTTGATGAACTTCCTGCTTAACCCGCTCTTGTTCGGCAACAATGTCTCGTTTTGCTTTGTCGCGTATTTCGTCTGCTTCGGTTTTGGCGTGGCCTAAAATAGTGTTTAGGCGTTTGGCGGCGTCCGCACGGGCTTCTTCCAATATAGCGGTGCGCTCTGCCTCTATGTCTCGTAACCTTTGCTCGTACTCTTCCCTTAGTTCGCTAGCAGCAAGTTTATTGGCCTCTGCTGTAGAAACATCTTCTGCAATACGGTCTGCCCTTGCTTGCAAAATGCGCTTTACAGGTTTGTACAAAAAATAAGTAAACGCCAAAACAAGCACTATAAAACTAATCAAGTGCGGCACCATTTGAATAAATGTTTGAGCATCCAGGCTAAACATTTCAAGAAAGCCCTGCTCTTCAGCAGCACCTAGAAATAAAAATTGAGGGTTCAAGTAAACCATCCCCTTAGATTATGAAAAAATTGCTACAGCTTGGTTTACAATTGGGTTTGCGAACAACAATAAGAAAGCAATAAGCAAACCATAAACACCACTGGTTTCCGCAAAGCCGCAACCAATTATCATAGATGTTTGAATTGCGCCCTTGGCTTCCGGCTGGCGGGCGATACTTTCTACTGCTGCTGCGGCAACTTTACTCTGCCCCAAGGTTGTAAGAACACCGTTTAAAAGTGCGATAACAGCCGCTATTTGTGCGGTTACCATTACTACTGCTAAAGGATCCTGCATTTTGTTTCCTCCTAGAAAAAATATTTATTCATTGGACGCAAGCCCAACAAAAGTCATGGATAAGATAGTAAAAATAAATGCCTGCAAAAGCCCCATAGCCACATCAAAATAAGCGTGCAAAACCGCAGGTAAACCAATGGTTAAAAATACAGGCGCCAAGCCGTAAAGCATGGACATTAAAATAACACCACCCAAAATATTACCAAATAAGCGAAAACTAAGTGCAATTGGTTTTGCCAATTCGCCTAACAGGTTGATGGGTAGAAACAAAAATATAGGCTGTAAGAAACCTTTTAAATAAGACTTAGGCCTGTGTTTAATCCCTGCATATTGAATTAATACAAGTGACGACATTGCAAGCGGGAATGTCATTGCCCAGTCTGCAGAAGGAGGCCTAAGGCCGGTTACACCAATGACATTTGCAAATATTAGGAACACAAAAAGGGTAAAAAACCAAGGTGCTAGGTTCTTTACCTTTTCTCCGGCAGAATTATTAAATAAATTTTCAAAGCTGGAAACTACAAGCTCTATAACATTTTGTAAACCGGTGGGCTTGCCTTCGATACTCCATTTGCGGGATTTAATGCGCACAACAATAGCAAATGCAATAAGTAATGCGATTATTATCCAAGTAACAATAAGTGTTTCTGTTATATAAAGAGAAATGTTATCTGTAATTTCAATCCGGCGGAAAATCTGAATACCAAAATCCACTATGCATCCCCCTTTGCGATATCTTTAGGCACAAAAAAACGCGTGATGCGCATAGCAATAGGAAAAACGAGTATGCCAAGTGCAACGCCAAGCAAATTAATGATGTTATCCGGTAGTAAGGCCGCAATAAGAAGAACGCCACCGGTTAAAACTAAGCGCAAGAAATAATGTACTTGATACGAAAACCCGGCACGGCTGGCCGTATCCATTTCGGACGCTTTTATAGCACTTGCCCGTAGCCAATAAAATTTTGCTATGTTAAGTAAAGTTGCAGCTATAACGCCTACTACATAGGGTATGGCATCCATGTTGCGAAAAAAAAGAACGCAACCTAAAGCCACTAAAAAAGAAAGTGCAACTATGGTTATAATAATTTTCCGCGATAATTCTTTTACAGAAAAGTCCATTTGTCACACTCCTATTATTTTTGTATTTTTTTTGCGAGATCCATTAATGCTTTTATGGCCGCCCCCACGCCCAGTAAGCAAAACACAATTAACAACCACGGCGATGTCGAAAGCCACCTATCCAGCCAATAGCCTATAAAAATTCCGGCAGCTACAGCTACAATTGATGTTAGGCCAAACTGTAAAGTTACACCAAAAGCGTTAGCTAATGCTTTTCTGTCTTCATTGTTATCCATATAAACACACTCCACAATTTTCTTAGGCGCAGTCTTAGAAAACCTTATCTTAATTTGTAACATAAAAAAGCCGTTGTGGTCAACGGCTTTTTTAATTGTTTTGTGATTATTCGTATATTCGCACTACTTGGTTGACTTCATCCCACTCTACATTGGCGTTTAGCATTTCTACTACGTAGCGTAGGGGCACAAATGCACGACCGTTTACAGTAACGGGTGTACCCATGTTGTTTGGTAAAGGGATGTCGATGGGAAGAGTTAGGTGAATGTCGCCTTTTTGTATTTCTACACTGCGGGTGGCGTCTATCCATTTTGTAGTTGCGCCGAGCACATATCCTATTGACTTAAGCGGAACCATAACACGATTGTCGGATATAAATGATGGCTCATCATCCCAGATTGTGAAATTTCGATGGTAAACAGTTGTGCTGCCTATGGTGAATATGGCTATTGCACGCAGAGGAATCAATGGAGGAGGAAGTTGTTCCGATATAGATATATTGCCCGGCAACATTACATTGTCCATGATGTGTACATAATCCATGCTGTTTGTAGTAGTTCCGTTTCCAAGTTGTCCAAAGTTATTATCACCCCAAGCCCACTATATTTAATCCGTCAAGGATAACCACGCTAAAACAAGGCTTTTAAGGCAAAGTAATGGTATCACAGCTAAAGCAAAAAATCACCTGTGCAGTATAACCCATCTCAACATT
>Ga0123355_10013065_pt1 | contig 12898 bp, 10 predicted proteins | sample TergutEmb28metaG_3_FD_89872 | JGI IMG/M metagenome (GOLD analysis project Ga0123355, IMG submission 89872) | Embiratermes neotenicus P1 segment gut microbial communities from Petit-Saut dam, French Guiana - Emb289 P1 | ecosystem: Host-associated > Arthropoda: Insects > Digestive system > Gut ... | reverse complement strand
GCCGAGCTGAAGAGCGCCATCATGGAATACCTGGAGAAACACAATGCCGACCCCAAGCCATTCATCTGGACCAAGTCCGCGGGCCAAATCCTCGAAAAGGTCGCCCGTGCGAAACGAGCGTTAGAGTCACAACGCTAGCGCCCGCCTCTCCAATCCCTCAGTAGGTTCGTACGAATTGAGTCGCCCTGCGCTGTCCGGTCCGATTATCGACAAATACGCGATAATACCGATTTTGGCATGTATTTTTGCCTTGATAGCGTTCCCACTATTATCCCTTGTCAACACCCCAGACCTACAGGCAACGCTCAGCGGAATGGACGCCCGCCCGGAGCCCAGAATTTTCTGGCCCACCATGACGGCACTTTCGGTTCTGTTAGCCGTGCTAAATCGTTCTCGGCGCAGTAAACTCACTTTACCTCCTCACATCATCTGTCTCCTCGCGTATCTTGCGTTTGCAGGAGCGAGCGTACTCTGGTCTTTCAGCCCGCGGAGCTCCTTCATGAGGTTCGTTCAGCAAGTGATGATTGTTACATCCATTGTTTTGCCCGTCATATTGGCCACTCGGACAGTGGATATGATGCGAGGCGTGTTTTTATGCTTCGCATGCGCTCTGATTTTGAATCTTCCTTTCGTACTCTACGGCTCCAACGACTTCGTCCCTTATGGTGCGAAGCTTGTGGACATAGGTATTGAGGGATATTTTGAAGGCAAAAATTACCTAGGGGAATGTGCAGCGCCCGCGCTTCTGTTGTCATTGTACGAAATGCGTTGTCCTGGATGGGGGCGGCGGGCGTTGGGCTTTAGTGTTTTTGTTCTTGCTATTCTACTCGTCTTCCTGAGCCACTCCAAGACGGCGCTTGGTCTTGCGCTCGTTTCTCCATTCCTGGCCAGCCTTACATTGACGGTCAGAAAGATGACGCGGATTTCCCCGGCGATCATCCTGTTGTCCATTCCAATTTCCTGGATCGTGTTGTCCCACGTATCCAATCTCAGTATGGAGCGTTTGTCGTATATACTGTACGGCGATTCGAGCTTAACTGGCCGTACTGTTATATGGGATTTTGCGCAATCTGAGATCCAGCGTAGCCCATTCCTGGGGTGGGGGTACCAATCCTTCTGGCTCGTGCCCGGCTCACCCAGCCTGGAAGCTCCAGGCTGGGTCAAGGGGATGCCGAATGCTCACAACGGTTATTATGACACGATGCTGGAGCTGGGGCGCGTCGGTCTTGCTTTCCTCTCGGTGTTTATCCTCGCAACTCTCCACGCAATTGGGCGGGTCGCAGACCGCAACCCGGCTCGGGCGCGCCTTCTGCTTTCACTCGCTCTGTTCGTCATCATGTACAATTTCCTGGAAAGCTTGTGGATGCGCGGCTTTGAATTTTTGTGGTTGCTGTTTGTTATTGTCGCAGCCGAGATTGCTCGATACTGCCAGCCCTTCCCACTGAGAAGGGTGGAGTACAGATCCAGAAGCCTAAAACCAGGCAGTCCTGGTCCCCTATCGGGCGCGCAGACCTCTCGGCTGCGCATCAGCCTGCCGTGACCTTCCGCCTAGCAAATCCAGGGCAGCTCGGTCTGTAAGCGCACGCGCGCGGATGTGCATTCAGCCACTAACCCGCGGCCAGGGCGCGTCGCGGCCCGCTGCTCAACCTCCGTGGGCACCTGCCGGTACTGGATGAGGTGCGGGGTCTCGCCATACTGATGGTTCTGCTGTTTCATTTCGTCAGGACTGTGCCGCCGAGCAACTGGGTCGAACGCGCGTTCGACGGTGTGACCAAGTACGGGTCTTACGGCGTCGAGCTGTTCTTCGTCCTGTCCGGCTTTCTCATCACCGGCATTCTCTACGACACCTGCGACAACCCGCATTACTTCCGCAATTTCCATATGAAGCCCGTGCTGCGCATTTCCCCCGCTCTATTATGGCGTTCTGGCGCTGGTCTTCTTCGTGGCCCCGCTGATCGCACAGCAGCGCGGGCCGACTCTGGACTACCTGCTAGAACGCCAAGCGTGGGCGTGGCTATACGCCGTCAACATCTACATCGCCAGGCAGGGGGATTGAGCCTGGCAACCGCGCTATGCGCCATGCTGACCCGACTGACCGGATCGCTGATGGGACTGAACTGGTGGACTACCTATACCCGACCCCCTTCCGGCAGGACGGCTTTCGTGGTGCCAACGAACACCCGCACTGTCGCCGTTCCGAGCTCATGTCGCCAAGAATGGTACCGCAGTCTGGCAACGCAGCCGGTGGCAATGGCTCACGTGGGAGCGGACGCGAATCCGCTCCAGAACGTAAACCATCATCGCCGCACACTCAGGAAAGAGACATGCTCCGCGTTCTAATGTCCTTACTGCCCTTGGCCTCGCTCGCAATCCTTACCACCTCCCGAGCGGCGAGCACCTCCGAGAATCCTGCCATTTACATCACGTCCGTGCGGGCTATCGCGGCAGCTAGCCATTCGAACGGCACGATCACGAGCGCACCCCCGGGGATCGTCGCCGGCACAATCAGCAGCTCCATGCGACCCGCGTCACCTGAAGCGCCAATGCTCAGCTCAGGCAACGCCTCGAATTCCCAAATCTCTCGAACGAACCTCGAGACGAGCGGCGTTCTTTCCCGTGGAACGTATCAAATAAACACCGCTGCCAATCGGGCGGCCGGCACCGCATTGCCATTTACAGCTGGCAAGGCGACTGCAGGGAGGAATCGGACGTCGAGCCTAGGCGGTGTCGATGGTCTGCTACCAGCCGATCGGAATGCCAGCGCCAACTGGCAAATGGCTGGGATGCTTTCTGCGGGCGGCATTCCGAACCGGTCCGAGGTTTGCGCCACGATAAGCCCTCTGGGGAATGATCGAGATGATACGCGCAATATCCAGAACGCCATCAACAACTGCCCTCTTGACCAGGTAGTCTTTCTTGCAGCGGGAGTCTTTACGATTGCGGAGGGCGAGTATGTGCTGCTCAACAGGGGGATCACCTTGCGCGGCTCCGGACCGGGCGCGACGACGTTAAAGAGAACCAATGGGGCCAAACTCGGTAGTTACCAACCCGGCAGCAAGCCTTCGCCGATGATAATCGTTGGCCCGATGCGGTGGAACAACAGCACCACCTCTACTGCTCTGACAGCCGATGCCGCCGCTGGGACAACTTCGGTCCAGGTGACCAGCACTACCGGGCTCGCGGTAGGGCAGATTGTCTTGCTGGACGAGGCTTCGGGCGCCGGCTGGCAGCCGGACATAGAGGAGCTCGGGCAGATTTGGGCCTCCCCCGACTATCGGGTCGTATGGCAGAAGCACAAGCCCTCTCAGAGCTGGGACGACTTCGGCCCGAGCAGCTATCCGTATCAGTCCGGCACGGCCGGGTGCTGGTTCAGCAACTGTGACCGGCCAACCAACGAAATTAAGCAAATATCAGCAATTTCCGGCGATACCATCACCTTCGACTCGCCGGTCACCATCTCCTATCGTGTCGGTCATCAGGCGCAACTTCATTACTGGCAAACCCCGCATACTCGAAATGCCGGGGTGGAAAACATGACTCTAGAGGGAGGTGACGATGGCAATCTGCGGTTTGAGTGGGCCGCGTATTGCTGGGCCCAAAACGTTGAAAGCACCTTATGGCTCGACGAGGGCTTTGCCATCGACGACTCCATTCGTGTTCAGTTGGAGGAGTTTTACGTCCACGCACCCGTCTGGCCGGTGCCGGGTGGGGGAGGCTACAACATCAGCCTCTCCGGCGGCTCGTCCGAAATACTGATCGAGAACGGCATTTCGGTTCTTGCCAACAAGGTCATGGTAGCGCGCTCGTCGGGGGCGGGATCGGTGGTTGCCTACAACTACATGGACGACGGTTTCATCAGCGGCCAAGGCGGGTGGCAAGAGATCGGTCTCAACGCCAGCCATATGGTCGGCTCTCACCACGTGCTGTTCGAGGGTAATTACGCCTTCAACATGGATAGCGACACGACCCACGGCAACTCCATCTATATCACATACTTCCGCAATTACGCGCCCGGCTACCGGTCGCGGTTCACGGACTATGTACACAACAACGCTATCGTCGATGATATCAACGATCTGCCGGGTCAGAACGGTCCGCTCCGTGCCGCTGGCGCGCAGGTCTATAGTTATTGGTTCTCCTTCATCGGCAACGTGCTCGGGACGCCAGGGCATACGAGCGGATGGTCCGACGACGGCTCCTGGGTGAAGGGCACGCCAGGTATCTGGCTTCTGGGATGGTTTAATCTCCCGCCCCACCGCGACGATTCCAACGTAGCCAAAACCGCAATCCGCGACGGCAACTTCGATTTTCTCAACAATAGAGTAGTCTGGGCCACGAACGACACCGTCCACACGTTGCCGGACTCGCTATATCTAACACAGAAGCCCGCCTTCTTCACTGCACGGACAGGGTATACGTGGCCGTGGGTTAATCCCAGCGGATCGCCGCATCTCTATATGCTGCCAGCCAAGGCGCGTTACGACACCGGGACGCCGTTCACACAACAACCTTGAGCTGCTGATGTACCTGGCAGGGCAATAGAATTTGCCTGCAAGACCCTCGCCGCCATGCCGCGGCCTGGCCTCAACCAACCGCCTTGACGAGCTCCTGCCCTCGAACTCCCAGCCGCCACTGGCTGCGGCGACCCGATCATCGCCGCTGCGGAGTGTTCAGGGCGGGATGGCGGAGTTCCGCAGAAAAAGGGAGCCGCCGGATTCTTCCGGATCCGAAGCTCGGATGAGGCCCGTTTGCCCTGGGCGTCGTTGATCTCGTTTGTGTGCCCGGTAACCCTTATGGCTGAGGCCGTATGTCCGGTGGGCTCTGTCAAAGCACCGGAGAGCTGATCCTGGGCCCCTAGCCGCTGGTCCGCCAGTCCTGATGAGGGACTCGCGCGGCAGACGGCGAACAAGAGCAAGGCACGTGCCGTATGGCGGAAGGCCGCTTCTGCGGACAGGCGCATACCGTGGAACAGCCACGAGTACCACGACGACGAACAATCGGGCTCTGCAACGACGGCGGTGGCTCCGCTAGACTCAGCAAAGCCGCAGCGCCAGCCAGCCCAAGCCGGGCTCCGATAATGACTTCCGGCACCGAGTGCATACCCAACATTGGCCGTCAGGGGCCGCGATCGGCCGTTCACTCTTATAACGCAGAAGCGCGGTCAGGGTGCACATCAAACGTTAGCTTCGCTGGCCTCTTGCCGGTGGTGGGCGCGATTCCACTGTCCAGCCACTCAAAAAACCCGTCCCGACGTCGACGCCGCCAAGGATCTAGAAAATGCCGGATGAGTCCATGTTTCTATCGGATGCAGCGAGCGGCGGCCACGCTGGCTCTCAATACGATGCGTCCCCCGATGCCGCACTGACTGCCATCCACACACACGAGGGACCTGTCCTCGTCGACTTCGACGAAACCCTGTACCTGCGCAATTCCACTGAGGATTTCATCGATTGTGCGCGGCCCGGCCTATTGGCCTTGCTGTTGCTGCGCGTGCTCGACGTGCTCAAGCCGTGGCGGTTGACCGGCGGCATCGACACTCGGGATACTTGGCGGGTGTGCGCCATTTCACTCTTGTTTCCTTGGACTCGCTGGGGCTGGCGCTCAAGGATTCCATTCCTTGCTGAACGTTATGTTAATCAAGAACTAAAGGCAGTCCTACAGACGCGGGCACTGACGCCGGTTGTCTTGACCACCGGCTTCAAGTCTATCGTCGCTCCGCTTTTGGCCGCAATGGGCTTCGCAGATACGCCGTTGGTTGCGGCGCGCATGTACTCGTTCGCCGACCGGCGCAGCGGCAAGATGCGAATGGCGATGCGCGGCCTCGGAGCCGAAGTGGTGAGCTGCTCCCTGGTGGTTACTGATTCGGTTAATGATCTGCCACTACTGCAGAGTTGCGCGCGGCCCCTACGAACTCTCTGGCCCCAGGCGTGCTATCATCGGGGATTGAACCGCGTCTACTTGCCGGGCGAGTATATCTCCCAGATCAAACGCCCGGGGATGCGCTACATCATCCGCAGTATCCTCCAGGAAGATTTCGCTTTTTGGCTGTTGTGTTCGATCGGCCTAGCGATCAATCCCGTCACCCATGTCGTCGGGTTGCTACTATTGCTGCTTTCGTTCTGGACGATCTACGAGCGCGGCTACGTCGATAACGATTTGGTAGCCTCGCGCGATGAGCTAGATCCAAAGCTCAGCGCAACATTCGGCAAAACAGAAGTTGCGACACCAAGCGTGCAGCCCTGGATTTGGGCGCTCCTTGCAGGCGCGGTAGGAGTTGCCGTCCTGTGCGCGGACGATCATCGTAAGGCGCATGCCGAGAGGATGGTTTTCCTCGTGCATTATGCAGGTTGGGTGGCGGTGCTGATTTCGATGTACGCTTGCTTCAACACTTACAATCGGCTCGACAAAATGACCCGCGTCTGGTTCTATCCGCTGCTGCAAATCGCGCGCAGCACCGCGTTCATGGTCATTGTGCCCATCGAGCCTGTGGGAGTCGCCGCGTTGGGTGCACATGTGTTATCCCAATGGATGCCGTACCAGTTCTACCGCCTCAATTCCAATCATTGGCCTAACACGCAGCCGGCGCTGGTGCGGCTCGTCGCGTTCGTGTTGCTGTCGCTGATGATCGGCGGTTCCCTCGGCCTTTCCGCCTTGCTCACGTGGAGTGCATTGGGGTTGCTGGTGTGGAATATATTCAGGGCGCGCCACGATATTTGTACGGCGTTCAACTCCGCGCGAAGGTTGCCTCGCCAGGCGACCTAACCTGTGAGCACAGCGGGCGATCTGGCACCACCTCTTTCCGAAACTGATTAAGCAATTAGTTGGGTCTTGAGTGGTAATGGCTCTAAGGAATCCCCTCATTTTTCAAACCTGGTCAAAAACGTTCGCGAAGAGGGGGTTGCTCCTGTAGCATTTGGGAGCAACCCTGCATAAGCGGCCCCAACCAGTCGTCACGCATGGTCGGGATGAGATCGTAGAGCATGCAGCCCCGGCGGAACAACGAGTGGACACGGCGTATGGCCGTGTTGGTCTTGAGCATCCGATCGTAGCCAACGCCTCACTAGCATCACCGAGCAAGGTCAACAGAACAACAGAAAAGGCATTAATCAGCCATAGCCGGTCACGCCGCTCGGGATTATCTTACAGTCAGCAGGACCAAGCTGAGATGCGTGCCCGCCAACCTTGGGAAGACGTGCCTGCCGGATTGTTGGACGGCCCCCGACGGCATCTGTTGTGCCAGAATGAGGCTGTTGAAGGTCTCATTGAAAGGGAGCCGTCCGTGTCCGACCTTACCCGTATATTGGCATTGACACGTCCAAAGCCGTTTTCACGTTGCACGGCATTGACGCGGCGGACCCCGCCGGCCCTGTGCATCAACCTGCGCCGCGCGCAGATAATCCCGTTCTTCCGCAAGCTGCCGCGCGCGATTGTCGCGCTGGAGGCATGCGGCAGCTCGCACTATTGGGCTCGGGAGCTCGCCGCGCTCGGCCACACGGTGCGCCTGATGCCACCTCAATACGTCAAGCTGTATGTCAAACGCGGCAAGAACGACCGCAACTACGCGGAAGCGATCTGTGAGGCCGCAGGGCGACCGGGGATAGGTTTCGTTGCAAGCAAAGACCGTGGAACAGCAAGCCAAGGGTATGGTGTTGAAAGTGCGCGATACACTGGTCGATCAGCGCACCGCACGGTGCGCGGTCATGCCGCGGAGTTCGGCATCATTGCCGCCAAGGGCGCTAAGAAAATCGACGTGCTGTTCTCAACCATCGAACAGAAAGCCGACATTCCGCCGGCAGCCAGGGAGATGTTCGTTCTGCTCCGTCAGCAGATTGATCATATCGACGCCCGCATCGCTGAGCTCGATGCCAGGCTGAACGCCCGCACAAGGCCAATCGGGTCAGCCAGCGCCTGGCAACCATTCCGGGCGTGGGTCCGACGCCAAAGGAACACTCGACCGGCGGCAAGCAGCGCATGGGCGGGATCAGCCGAGCCGGCAACGAGAGACTGCGTAGCCTGATCGTCGCAGGCGACACCTCGATGATCCGAGTGGCCAGCAAACCGGGCAGCCGGCACATGACCAGATGACCGAGTGGTGTCTGGCACTCAGGAGGCTACCGCCGCTGGCCGCGCGTTCGCATTCTGTTACGAGCCGATCGGCCGTATTGCATCAGTTACCCGGCTCGGTGGTCTTCATCGACAGTACGTTCGGATAGCTTAATCGGCAGCTACAAGTTGGGTTGCTCAACTCAAAATGGTAGCATAGACAAACGCCGCTTGCCCGAAGTTGCATGCCGACGGTCTGGAACACTATCGACAAAACGACACCTTCAAGTTTGTTTCGCATCAACATTTAAGATTAAAATTTGGAGATCCTGTTGCGCATGAAGGTCGCATGGCGTAACGAGCGCTCACGAGCGCGTGAACCATGGGCTGATACGGGTTCGCGAAACCTCAATACAAGCGGGTGCAACTCTTTCTGGTACACACTGGAAGGGTAACTGCGGAAGCATGGAGGCCCTACTAATAACGGAGAACTTGGTACCTGCTTCGCGCGAAACCGGGATAAGATGGAAAAGAAGTCAATATGAGAGAGCGCAAGAGGAAACCCAGAAAAATCGCCTTTTTTGGGCATTTTGATTCCACCAACTTCGGGAATGAGAGTACGCTCCAGGCGATGCTTTACAACCTTCGGAATTTTGAACCAAGCGCCGAAGTGTTTTGTATTAGCACTGGACCGGCTGCTACCTCTGCGACACACAATATCGCGGCGATTCCAGTCGATGAAAGATTGATTGAATTTTGGAGCCCACGAAACCCGTTCGGTAGAACTTTCCGCAGGATTTGTATTGGGCTCCTAAATGAGGCTTACCGGTGGGTTAAGGGTTTCGCCAGGCTCAGGCGTACCGAAATGCTTATTATCCCTGGCACTGGATTGCTGAGCGATGCTTATGGCTTTTGGGGCTGGGGTCCCTACACGCTCCTCAGATGGTCATTGATAGCGAAGATATGCCGATGCAAACTTCTTCTCGTCAGCGTCGGCGCCGGTCCTGTTTATAGCCAGTTGGGCCGGTTGTTCGTTAGGTTGATACTATCGTTGGCGGATTTTCGTTCCTATCGAGACGATTCTACTTTGCGATACCTTGCGAGTATAGGTTTCCGTGCGGACAGCGACCTGGTCTCTCCTGACCTGGCGTTTAGTTTACCCGAATCTGTGATCCCACGCCGTGACGCCAACAAGAGCCATAGATGTGTCGTCGGACTCGGGGTGATGCTGTACGCTGGAAAGTATAGCATCGCCAACCCCTCCGACGAGGTCTATTTGGCCTATTTGGAAAATCTGGCCGTTTTTACCGAGTGGCTGCTTGCTCGTGGATACGAGGTCAGGTTGCTGATCGGCGACCGATCCGACACAAATGCAACGCAAGAGTTTAGAACTTTTCTTAGGGAACGGATATCTCCCGGCCATGAAGAATATGTTATTGAGGCGCCTATCCGCTCTGTCGACGACTTACTTTCGGAAATCGCAGCGACTGACTTAGTCGTGGCTACGCGGTTTCACAATGTGCTTCTGTCATTATTTAGCCTTAAGCCTGTTATCTCTATTTCGTTCCATCACAAGTGCGAGTCGCTGATGAGCGAAATGGGATTGTTGGAGTACTGTTTGGACCTTAATAACCTCAAGATTGATCAGCTGATTGGAAAGTTCTGCGATCTTGAAGCGAATTGTGGGAAGATCAAGTCTTCGATCATGAAGAAAACGCACGAATTGCGCGAAGCTCTGGATACACTGTACAGGCATATTTTTAGAGATATTTAAAACGGGGAATCGAATCAGCAGGCCGAATTAATGTTCGAAGCAGTTTGTCGCCTGTCTCTGATTAATGGGCGTAAGTGAGCAAGAGTGTAACCCTCAGTGGAGGACGGCCGCACGGTGTCCGGGTTGAGGGTCAGGCAGAGCAAACACTGGTGTGTGCGGCGGTCTCCGACGTTTCGTCAAGACCGTCGACGCGCCGCAGCCGGCGATCCTGCGCCCGCACCATAGCACGTGCTTGCATTCAAGACAGGGACCCGCGCAGTGCGCAACAGTAACGGCCAATCCTACCGCCGCGATTCGCGTGCGCCCCAAACTGACCCGATTTCCGAAAGCGAGATGTGGGATCTCAAGAGCAGCACGGTTCGTGGCGGCCTCTCAAGGCTTTGCGCGCAAGGGGCGGCTCTGCTTTTACGCGTAGCCTCGCTGGTGGTGCTGGCCAGGCTTCTGAAGCCAAGCGACTTTGGACTCGTAGGCATGGTTACGGCTTTTACCGGGGTCCTAACTCTGCTCCGAGATTTCGGGCTGTCATCTGCCGCCATTCAGTGGCCCTCGATTACACCGGAGCAGATCTCGACATTGTTCTGGATCAACATGCTGGTGGGAGCGCTAATGAGTCTAGCGGCGGTAGGCATGGCTCCAGCTATCGCCCACTTCTACCACCAGCCTTCACTCTTTTGGATGACGTCCATAGTTGCCATGGGTTTTCTCTTCAATGCGGCGGGAGTCCAACACGCAGCACTGTTGCAGCGCCGGATGCGGTTTACGGCCTTGTCGGTGATAAACATTTTCTCCTCGGCTGTGGGATATGTCCTCGCCATTGCGGCGGCGGCAGCGGGCTTTAGATATTGGGCCCTAGTCACGATGCCCGTTGCCACTCCGCTCGCTGCCACCATCGGTTTTTGGCTGACAAGCGCATGGGTGCCCGGAATGCCGCGCGGCAGTGCCGAGGTTCGTTCCATGCTGCGTTTTGGCAGCATTCTCACTCTGAATGGTCTCGTCGCCTATATTGCTTTCAATGCAGAGAAGGTGATGATAGGCCGCGTATGGGGTGCTGACGCAGTCGGGCTGTATGGACGGGCCTTTCAGTTGATTAGCATTCCGACAGACGGTCTGAATTCGGCCGTTGGCGAGGTGGCGTTCGCAGCGCTGTCGCGACTTCAGAGGGATCCTGCCCGTCTGAGGAGCTATTTCCTAAAGGGGTTCTCACTCGTCCTTGGGCTCACGATGCCCATCACCCTAATGTGCGCTCTTTTCGCCAGAGATGTGGTTTATGTTCTTCTGGGACCGAACTGGATGGGCTCGATTGAAATTGTACGCCTGCTCGCGCCAACGATTGCGATACTTGCAATAATTAATCCATTAGGATGGCTGATGTATTCACTCGGAATGGTGGCGCGAGGTCTGAAAATCGCGCTTGTTTTTGCACCCATCATCATCGCCGGCTACTGCATAGGTCTACCTTACGGTCCGGCAGGAATCGCGATTGCCTACTCGACCGTGATGAGCCTATGGGTCATTCCGCATGTATTGTGGTGCGTACACGGCACGGATATTTCCGCCCAAGATATTCTCTTGGCGGCCATCCGACCTCTCGCTTCTGGTATCCTGGCGGGAGGTGTGGCCTATGAAATTGGGCTTATTTGCGGACCTTCTCTTCATCCCGTTGTTCGGCTCGCTCTGGAAAGTAGCGCTCTGTTTGTTGCTTTTTTCGGTGCACTGTTGTTCATTGCCGGACAAAGGTCACTTTACGTAGAGGTACTTTCCGGACTAAGGGCAACGGTAAAACCTGCTCAGGTAACAATAGGCGCCAATTAAATCCTGACGGCACTGAGGATTTCGGTCCCGGTCGGGCATCCCGGTGACAAGTGGCCGGAAAGACGCGACGCATCTTATTGAAAGCAGATGCCGCCGAAGGCGGCGACGGTTCCAAGCAGCTTGTCGGCGAGACACGCCCGCCAATCCCCGCCAAGCCAGGACGCCCAGCAGTATGACTATAGAGTATGAACGCAACGGGACGGCCAATCTGTTCATGATATTCGCGCCCGAGGAAGTTGGCGGGAGGTGAAGGTGACCGATAAACATTACCGCGGTGGACTATGCTCAGGCTCTCAAGGAATTATCAGACACCTCCGGCAGCCCAGAAGATCGTGCTCGTGCAAGACAATCTCAACACCCACAAGCCTGCCGGTCTCTACGAGGCCTTTCCCGCTGCCGAGGCACGCCGTCTGGTCGAAAGGTTTGATGGCATTACACACCCAAACACGGCAGCTAGCTGAATTTGGCGGAATCCGAACTCAGCGTGCTGTCAACTCCAATGCCTCGACGAGCGCACGTCCGACAAGCAGACCCTTGTCGACGAAATTCGCCACTTGGTAGGCCAGCCGCAACAAGGCCAACGTCAAAGCTAATTGGCGATTTTTCACCCTTTTGGGGTTCTGATACTTATTGTCCAGGCAACCGATTGTGCGTCATCGCGAGATGAGGTCGAAGTTTGAGGCGAGTGAATACTCGCAATCACTTTCGTCAGCATTGTTACCCCTATGTTCAACACGTCCGAGTACGTAGCGGAGTGCATTAAGGGCGTTCGCGCCCAGACCGGGGCTATGTCGACAATAGCGATTGCCGAGGGGCACGTGAAGGCGGCGCGGCGATCGGCCGGCTGAAGACGATCTGACTCTCTGAATCCACAATGATCGTAAGCGTCAGCCCAGCAACAGCGTTGACGTGAGGACTGATCGCGCGTGACACTCGCGGCGGCGCAAACTGCACGAGAACCGATATGGCGGAGATCGACACGGACAAGGTCGATGAGGCCGTGCTGGCCCTACTGTACCTCACACTGCACGATGGTTTTAGGGCTTGGAAGGGTTACGATTGGGACGCGCTCGGTTGGCTGCACGACAAGGGCATGATCTGTGACCCTGTGGGCAAGGCTAAGTCTGTCGTACTGACTGACGAGGATCTCGCGGAGAGCGAACGGTTGTTCAGCAAGCTGTTTGTGAAGTCCACGCCAATGGGTAAGGCTGAAGCCCGAAGACAGCGATGATCACGCCGCTGCAGCCGGTGGTGGATGGAAGTTCCAGG